>Ga0307429_1000040_pt1 | contig 93424 bp, 90 predicted proteins | sample SalMarWE160230MG_FD_202151 | JGI IMG/M metagenome (GOLD analysis project Ga0307429, IMG submission 202151) | Salt marsh sediment microbial communities from the Plum Island Ecosystem LTER, Massachusetts, United States - WE1603-230 | ecosystem: Environmental > Aquatic > Marine > Intertidal zone >... | reverse complement strand
CTGATCGATCTGCCCGAGCAGGCGCCTGATGCTTTAATTGCCGACAAAGCCTATGACGCTGATGCCATCCGGGATGATCTGAAGAAGCGCGGCATCAGGCCCGTCATTCCGCCGAAGTCAAATCGCACAAAGACGATCCGCTACAGCAAGCGCCTCTATCGCGAACGCAACTGCATCGAACGCATGTTCGGTCATCTCAAGATGAACCGCGCCATCGCCACCCGCTACGACCAACTCGCCGATAGCTTCCTCGGTAGGTTGTTCCTCGCCTCAACCCGTTACTGGCTCAAATTTGTCCACGCGGCCTAGTCTTTTCAAATCTGCAATGAGGTCGGAGAAGCATTCAACGGGCACAGAATACGTGCGCTCCGCCGTCGAGTATTTTGTCGTCAGTGACAGGATTACATCCTTGCCATCGGCCGAATAACCTACGGCCCTTAATGCGGTCACGCTGATTGGAACCAACTCGTCCTTTTCCATTGCCTTCACTTTCACAAACCGAGAAGTCCTAACCGCCGGCCAGCTATTCAACAATTCCTGATTGCGTCTGACAATGGGGTTGTGCAACCTCCGTGACCTGCCGGGTTCGGTTGGCTATATCTGCAATGTCCGCTTTGGTCCAAAAGCGGACATTATTTGGCGTGAGCGCAAGACCCGCGGTTGGCTACGAACATTGCCTCCGATAATCACGCTTATCGGAACCAAGAATCAGAAGTCTCCGAGCGTTACCCGCGTCTACTAGCTTATGGTTATTGCCGCTTCTGGCACTTAGCTGACATTCCACCCGGGCCCGCCAATGTCCGCTATTGGCACTTAACGGACAATCAAGCCTCGCCCGCGAATGTCCGCTTTTGGACTATAGCGGACAAAAGTGACTTATGGCTCGGGATCATTTGTCCGCTAATGACCCACAAGCGGACATGGCGGAACTTTTTGTTGGCGCATGGGAACCATCGACCCGGCAAGCGCGCTCCGGGCTACAGCTCGGACTTGATGGCCCGGAGCAGCCGGAAGCGCAGTGCGCCGTTGTTGCTTTTGAGCGAGATCACGAAGCGCACTCGCCCATGCTTCGAGGTGTTGGCGTAGCCCGCCAGCGTGCGGACGCCGTCGAGCGTCCCGGTCTTGTTCGCGCCGCCGCCGTGGCCGTGGAGCAGGTCGGCATGGGGCGCGAAGAGGTCGAGCACCTTGGCGAGGCCGCGCGCCGTGAAGCGGTTGCTGCGGCTGATGCCCGAGCCCTCCTCGAGGTGGATGGCCCCGGCCAGGTCGTGCGCGGCGAGCATCTCGTTGGCGACCTTGAGCGACTTCTCGAGGCTGACGGGCGCGCCCAGGCGATGCGCGCCGATTTCCAGGAAAACCTGGTTGGCAATATAGTTGTTCGAGCCGACGAGCAGCTCGTGGAGAATCTCCGAGAGGGGGCGCGACTGGCTGTGGATGTAGACCGGGGCGAGCCCCACAGGCACGGTTCCGGTCGAGATCTTGCCCTTCACACTGCCGCCGGCCCGCTCGATGAAGGCGGCGAGTAGCTCGCCGGCGTACCGCAGGCTCACCGCGGGGTCCTGGGCGAGGCTGATGCGGCCGCGGCCTTTGGGCCCGCGCGCCTTGAACTGGCTGATCGCCAGCGGGGTGATCGGGGTCTGCTTCTCGGCGGAGCGGACCCTCTTGCCGCGGCGCGCGGCGTAAATGGTGTTGAAGTTCACCGCCAGGGCGGAGTTCAGCGCGTCGTAGGACCGCTTGCTGTCCTCGATACCCGGGATGCGGAGGTCGGCGGGGTAGTAGCTGGCGTCGAGCACGATGCCGGTGAGCGGCACCTTGCCGGTCGCGGCGACCAGCTTCGGCGCGAGCAGCGCCAGCTCTTCGGAGATCAGGAAGGGATCGCCGCCCCCGCGCACGTACAGCACCCGGTCGCCGTCCAGGTAGAAGCGGGTCTGGAAGCGGTAGTCCCCGCCCAGGACTTCCAGCGCCAGCCAGGCGGTCACGATCTTGGTGATGGAGGCCGGGACGAAGGGCTTGTCCGCGTTCCGGGCCACCAGCTCGTTGCCCGCGGCGTCCATCACCAGCACCAGCCCCGACGGAGCCAGCGCCGCGACCTTCTCCTTGGCGCCGGCCAGCGCCGGGACGGGCAGCAGTAGCAGGGCAAGGAGGAGCAGGCGAGACCACATGGCTATCCCCGCATGGGATCGGGCCGGCGCCCGGTTCGGGAGCGTGCAAAGGAACTGCTCTGCGTGGACACGCTCTTTGCTACGCACGTTGCACCAAATTCCGGTTGGCCGAATCCAGGCAATCTTACTTACATCCTCAGCACCGAAACCGGCAAACCACTTTGGTCGTTAATGCGAGATCCTGTCTCATGATCCCCTGCTTTAGGACCCAATTGGCCAAAGTTCGGCTGCCGATATCCGCATATGGCTCTTAGCGGACATTCGAAAGTGCAATAATCGACCCGGTCGGTACACTATTTGAGATCCCTTGATCTAAAATTGAGGAGCATTAATCTTTTGTCCTTCGATCGCATTTACCGATAGGAGTGCTCGTGCATATTTTGAATTATCCTCGTTTATTAGCGATAATCGGATTTTGCGGCCTCACATATCTGCCCGGGCTCCCGATCATCATCGGCAATCTCAACTTTATTTCCTCCGCGCTGGGTCAGTCCACAACACTCACGAAATTGCAGTCGAATGCGCTCAATGCTTACAACAAAACGGTACAGGACTTCAGGTCGGTCTTGAGCGAGCGGCGCGCACAGATCAATTCGAATCAAAAGCTGCCCGACCGACCGGGACAAGCACTTTATCTTGCTCGCATCAACATGATGGGTGCGTACAAAGATCTGACCGACGCGCTGCCGTCCAGAATCGGGAGGCCCAATAAATATGGAATTCCTCCGGCATACTTCGATGCCGACAATGAACCGCTTGTCGACGAGTACAAGAATCTTTTCGCTATCATGCAGGCGCCCCCCACCAATGCGCAGAAATCCGATACGCCGTATAAAGACGTTGTCGACCTGGGGACCGCAATCGCTCGGATTAAGGGCCTCGATGCAGCGCACGCCGAAGTAGCAGGCCGTATCAGCCTAGCTGTCTTCTTTGCAGAGACAGATGGCAACCAAAACATAGGGAATGCGCGCTCGAATTCCTACAAAGGAAGCTTTCAAACAGGGGTCGCCGAGGACAGAAATGGTCGAAAGAAATGGGCGGCAATCAAGAAGTCCATCGCATTCCTTGACCCCAAACTGAACGCGCGCGACGAAAAGGAAGAGGCGCGGGTTGGCAATTCAGATCATCGATACAATCACTGGACCGCCGTGAGAGACGGCCTCATGAACGCGCACGCGGACCTTTTCCCGCGAATACCGGCGATCATGAAAGCGTTGCCAAACCCCATCGATCAAATGAGATTTTTCGAGCTGATTCAAATCATTCCCAGCCCGGCAAAGTCCGCGCTCAATTCAGGTAACCTGGTCAACTACAAGATTTTCAGCCCGAGAATCATGGGATATTTGCGCAATAACAGCATCTTTGCCTTCGGAAAAGCCGACAGAGCGAAAACATCTGCGACCATGCGCGAAATTCTGGATGCGATGTGGCTCTTCGATGGTACGTTTAAACGAGCGCTGGCCAAATTCAACGAGCTCAAAGCCCGGCAAAAACGGTGAGCATCAGACAACGTCTCTTCAGAGAGGGAAATGCCACACGTATCGAGACGAGCATTCACGGGCGGGCTGCTGGCCAGCGCTTTCATGCCGACCAACGCGGCGGTTGGGCAACCCAACGATCCGGGAAGTATTGCCATTGTCGATACCCCGTATAATGCGGCAAAGGTCGCCTCGAAGTTGACTGCCCAGAACGTGAAGGTGGTCGTGCGGTTTTTCGCGAGAAAGCCCCAGCCTGGCCTGCGCGAAAAGATCATGGCGTCCGACGCCAATATCATAAACGGGGTCCGCGAGCCGACGTTGCTGATCAGGAACGGCCTTTCGATCGTTTCCCTCTACCAGTATCGAAACAACGTTCCCGCGAAGTTTCTACGCGGATTGGAAGATAGCGGCTCGGCGAAGGCCGAAGTCGCAGCCGATGCAAAGGCCGCGCTGGGTCAGGCCAAGTTGGTCGGGCAGCCCGAAAGCTCGGCAATCTATTTCGGGATCGACTTCAACTTGACCCTAGATCGCGACATTGTAGATGCTGTCGTTGCGTATTTCCGAGTCATCAATCAAACGGTCGGCAGCCGCTATGCGATCGGGGTCTACGGCAACGGCTACGTCAACCGCATCCTCCGCGAGGAAAAGCTCGTCGCCTATAATTGGCTGTCCGTCTCGCGGTCGCACTACGAAAGCGTCGATTTCTATAACAGCGAACGATGGCATCTTTATCAGAACCAAGCTGACCTTCGCTGGTTCGGGGCGCCCGGCAAATGTTCGATTGGCCTCGACCTTGATACGAACCTGCAGAACCCACGGGTGTCCAATATCGGCGCGTGGGGAACGGGAAAAGTCGACCAAAGCCGCAACCAGAAGATTTTTGACCAGCGTCGCTTCGCGGTCCGCGCAACGCCGGTCTTTCGGGAAAGCGGTGGTGGCGGTGGATTGATCGACCGCAAACACTGCAATTCCGGCAATCGCATCCCGAGAAATGGCAATGTCAGAATCTTTGCGCAATCCGGTGACTGGTCCAGCGTGGACATCGACGAGGACGGCAAACACGACGGCTATGTCAGGACTTCCGATCTAACGTCCAATCTCGCAACGATGCCGCCTTGGAAACCGTCTTAATAAGACGAGCGCGATCGGTCAGCCCCACGCAGGCGATGGGCTGCTCGGCTGGCGTAGGGAACGAAAAGCCGCCGCTCCCGCAGCCTGAACAAAAACCTGATCAGATTTTGGAAAGACCGCCGTATGGCGGTCTTTCTGTTTGCGATTTGGTTAGCTGATGTCCGCTATTGGCACAAAGCGCACAAGCGACCTCGGCCGTCGAATGTCCGCTTTTGGACAATAGCGGACAAAGGCCGAGTTTGGCCGGGGACGGTTTGTCTGCTTTTGACCCATAGCGGACACTGCATGTTAAAATTATTGTTACCAAGTCTTGGCCGCTTCGTTAACCGACCGTCAATCAGCATGACCGAAGTTGTCGCCATGCGAGTGGCACGGCTGACAGCAATAGCTGCAAATGCGGGCGGCGTATTAGGCTGCCTTGCGCTGCTGCTGGGCGCTGGGGCTTCCCTTTCCGGCGGCGCTCCGCCCGATCGCGCCACTATGCAGGCAAAATACCGACGGCCAGCGCAAATCCCATTTCCCGAAAGCAATCTCTATTCGGAGGGCAAATCGAAGCTTGGCCGTATGCTATTCTTCGACCCCATTCTTTCGGGATCCCGCTCCCAAGCCTGCGCTAGTTGCCATAATCCCAGCCTGTCCTGGGCGGACGGCCTGCCACGCGCCATCGGCGAAAAATCGATGCCGGTTCGCACGCCGACGCTGCTCAACGTGGCATGGACGCCGCAACTTGGATGGGACGGTCATTTCCGCAATCTCGAGGCGGTAACCTTCGGTCCGATTACGTCGCCCAAAATTATGAATTTGCCGGAACAGGAGCTGATCAGGCGCCTGTCTAATATCCCGGGTTATGTACGCGCCTTTCACGCCGCGTTCGGCGATGGCAAAATTACCCGCCGGAACATCGAGCTCGCGATGGCGACATTCGAGCGTTCGATCGTCTCGGGTGAGGCGTCGTTCGACGCCTGGATCAAAGGCAACGAAGCGGCGATCAGCGAGGCGGCCAAGCGCGGCTTCGACCTATTCAACGGCAAAGCGCATTGCGCGCCCTGCCACAGCGGTTGGGCGTTCACCGATTCCTCTTTTCACGACATCGGAAGTGCGAAAAATAACGACATCGGCCGTGGAAAGCTCTTCCCAACTTCGGTCAAGCTTCGCTATGCCTTCAAGACCCCAACTTTGCGCGACGTCGCGCGGCGTGCGCCTTATATGCATGACGGCTCGCTTTCAACGCTGAAACAAGTGATCGATCTTTACGACCGCGGCGGCATCGATAGGCCGAGCCGCTCAGAGCTCATCTCGCCACTCCATCTCCGCGATTCGGAGAAAGCCGACCTGATCGAGTTCATGAAGACACTGACGTCCGCGCCGAAGCAAATCGCGATAACTTCATTGCCACGCTAATCGCTATACCGCGCAGCGCGTTCATCCCGTCCGAATTATCGTTGCTATAGAACCACGGGCAGGAAAGATCCCGCCAGCGCGATGCCGCCGATCAGCAATACGCCGGCGCCGGTCTCGATCGTCTCGACATAAGCTGGGAAACGCTCCGCTACGGCGGCAGCGGCCGCTCCGAGTACGACGCTGATAAAGCTCGCTACGCCTAGCATGAGTCCCTGCCGCGAAATCCAATTTCGTCGTTCGCGCGACAATCCTAGCCACAAGATTCCTACCAACGAACTTCAGCAGTCGTCGCTGCGAGGTCTGCACCGCCGCCGTCGATTTTGGGGGTTAACCAAGAGTTAAAATTTTCGGCAATTCGTTACCAAAACCCTAAAAAATGTGGTAAAAGATTAATGATACCAACCAGCTGCGTGCGGCGGTACGGCTGGTATCTCAAGTGGCGTTTGTAGCGTTAGGAGGCCTGAATGAGCCGGCTGGCCATACGGCTGCCGCGGCTGGAAGTGATTCTGCTTGCAGTCATGGTTAACGCTGGCATGGCCGGCAGTGCAAGCGCTCACGTCAAATGGTTTTGTGCCTACAATGTCACCGGGCAGCCGCGCGGCCTGGAAAACGTCCTGTGCCCGAATTTCGAAGTCCTGATCGGCTTGTCGATCCTCGCGCTCTTGGAGGGTTGCCTGATCGAATGGTCGCTTCTGGGTCCGGCGTTGCTGCGCGCCATGGACCGCGCGACCCGTTTGATCGAGAAAAACACGGAACTGATCTTCCGCGGCGGCTGCGTTTTCTTTTTCGTCGCGATCTGGGCGGTCGGCGGAATGATCCTGACGCCGGATTTGAAAACCAATTCGACGGCGATCGGCGTCCTGCAGCTCGGCATAGCGGCCGGCATGGTATCGCGGCGCACCATGCCGCTGTCCGCGATCGGGATCTTCGTGCTGTTCGAGGTCGCGCTCTGGAACTACGGCGCGTTTCATCTCGCCGACTATCCGATTTTCCTCGGCGTGGCGGCCTATATCGCGCTCGTGGGGGGCCAGACGAATTTTTTTGGCGTGCGGCCCATCGACCTGGTGCGCTGGAGCGTGGGCGTCACGCTGATGTGGGCCTCCATCGAGAAATGGGCCTATCCGCAGTGGTCGCTTCCGCTGTTCATCGAGCATCCGAATCTGGCTTTAGGGCTCGACCCGGATGTCTTCATGCAGGCTGCCGGCGCGGTTGAATTCGCCTTGGCCTTTGCGCTGATGTGGACGCCGCTGGTGCGCCGCGTGGCCGCGATCATACTGGTCTCCATGTTCGTCAGTGCCGTGTTCGAGTTCGGCAAGATCGACCTGATCGGCCACACGCTGATCGTGGTCGTTTTGCTGGGCATCGTCGCAGACAGTGGCGGCAAGTCCGCGATAACGCGGTATCCGTGGCTGGTTCCGGTCGGCTATGCGGGTGCGCTCAGCGTCTTCATGACAACCTACTATCTGGCGCACGCCGTCCTATTCGGAACGTCGCTCACCTGACGGCGCAAGCCGGCGCCGAAGTCCGCGCCGGTCACTTGACATGGACGACTAGCTTCATCTTGGGGTGAATTGCGCACAAGACGTCAAAATCGCCGGCCACCGGGAACGTGACGTTCGTCTTGCTACCAGGCTCTTGATCGCCGGAATCGAACTTGAACCGGTTTGAATCGACGTAGGCGTGGTGGCGTAAATCGCCGTCATCGTTAACGATTTGCAACTTCTCGCCGCGCGAGATGGTGATCTCGCCCGGCCTGAATTGCCGTCCTTTTTGCGAAACCACATAGCGTTGCTGCGCCAGCGCCGCCAGTGCGCCCAAGCCGGCCGAAAAAGCGGCAATTAGGGTGAATACAAGCAAAATCCGCAGGGGCGCTCGAAATCTCAGAATTCGTACGATCTCTCTTTTGGCACTCATGGAAGAGAGCTTGAGTGCGGGCAGTAAAGGTAGCGTTAACGAAGGTAATAGGATCGGTACGGCACTGAAACGGCTTTAACTTGGGACCCTGTACGCTTGCCAGCGTCACAAACCAGGCGCGCGCATGTCCCGGCACCAATTGTTTGCCGCCCAACTTGTCCACCAATGGCGCCGCCGCGCCGGCTGGGCATCGTCGTTTGGCAAGACCATCCGCGGCCGCATCCTGGTGGCGTTCCTAATCATGAGCGCGATTACGGCCGCTCTCGGTGGATATGCCGTCTGGGGCATCCAGGATGCCGGCGTACTAGTCCGCAAGACCTACGATCAGTCGCTGATGTCGATAAATTACGCCCGGGCGGCGGCAACGGATTTCGCCGCCATGCGGGCGGTCTTCGCGCGCCGGTGGATAGCCGACGATGCGGATATGCGCGCCACCCTCGATGATCAGATCGCGGGCCTTGCCAAAACGCTCAAGGACGATCTGGCGATCGCGGCGCACCGGTCGCAGTCGGCCCGCGCCAGGGAGGCCGCCGTCAACGTGCAGCGCGCGGCGGATGCTTGGAAAGACACGAGCGAACACCTGCTCGACAAGACGAAACTCGACGCCAGCTGGGACAAGCTCGATCGCTATGCCAAGAAGGTCGACCAGCAAATCGATCTGCTCATCAATTATACCGCAGGCGACGGCTTTCTGTACCGGGAGGAGGCTAGCGCAACGGTCGCGCGCGATCTGCGCGTGAATATTGCGGGCACGGCGCTGGCACTGCTGCTTTCCGGGCTCGTCGCTTTGACCTTGGCGCGCCGCATTATTCGTCCCGTCGCAGCCGCATCAAATGTTGCCGAATGCATCGCGAGCGGCAAACTCGACGTGGTGATCCCGACTGGCGCAGCGGACGAGCTGGGCGCTTTGCTCTTATCTATGCGGTCGATGCGCGACAACATTAAGGGAATGATGGAGCGCGAAGTGGCGCAGCGCCGATCCGCGCAAAGCCGCCTCGCCGACGCGCTTGAGTGTTCGCAGGAAGGCATCGTGGTCGTCGATGCAATGGATTGCATCGCGCTCGCCAATGCGCAGACGGCAAATCTGTTGGGTGTGGCGCCGGAGCTGATGAAACCGGGCACCTCGCTTTCGAATCTCCGACAGGACCTCGATGATTCATTGCTCGCTGACGCGGGTCTCACGCGACGAGACGACGGCCGGCCGTCGAGCGGTGATTTCCAACTCGCCAACGGAAGGTGGCTGCGGGTCAGCCAGAGTTCGACCCGCGACGGAGGCTTTATAGTCGTTTGCAGCGATATCAGTCATTCGAAGGAACAAGAAGCCAATCTCCGACAGATCAATCTGCGTCTCGACGCCGCACTCGACAACATGTCGCAGGGCCTTTGCCTGTTCGACGGGCAAAACCGACTCGAAGTCGTCAACCGCCGGTTTTTTGAAATCTTCGGTCTGTCGCGCGAACAAATTCAGCCCGGGGTTAGTTTCAGCGAGCTTATTGAGCTGAGCGAGGCGCGCGGTGACCGCAACAGTCAGACCGCCACGAAATTGCTGGCGGAACAGGCGGAATTCAAGAGCCGCTATGAGACCGGGACGCATTACTACGAACTCGGCGACGGCCGCGTGATCGCAAGCGTCTACAGCCCGACGTCGAGCGGTGGCTGGGTCGCCACGTTCGAAGACGTCACCGAGCGCCGGCAAGCGGAAGCGCAGATCATGCATATGGCGCGCCACGACGCGCTTACCGACCTGCCGAACCGATTGCTGTTCCGCGAGCGGATCGAGCAGGGGCTTGCCCGCGGCGAAATGCTCGCGATTCTGTTCGTCGACCTCGATCGCTTCAAAACCGTCAACGATACTTTGGGGCATCCGGTCGGCGACGCGCTGCTTTGCGCGGTTACCAAGCGGCTGCAAATGGCGGTGCGCGGTAGCGACACCGTTGCACGGCTTGGCGGCGACGAGTTTGCAATCGTGCAGTTCGGTGCCAAGCCGACAGACGCAACCGAGCTCGCGTCCCGGATCATTGAAGCACTGTCCGAGCCCTTCAATGTCCTGGGCAACCAGGTCGTCGTGGGCGCCAGCATCGGCATCGCGATTGCGCCGACCGACGGACGGGAACCCGATCAGCTGCTGCGCAATTCCGACATGGCGCTCTATCGCGCCAAGGGCAGTGGGCGCGGCACCTATCACTTTTTTCAACCGGAGATGGACGCGCAGATGCAGGCGCGCCATGCGCTCGAAGTCGACCTGCGCAATGCGATGTTGGCCGGCGAGTTCGAAATCTACTATCAGCCGATCATCGACGTCGCCAGCGGCAAAATCGCCGGGTGCGAGGCGCTCGCCCGCTGGAATCATCCGCAACGTGGGCTGGTCACGCCGGATAATTTCATTCCGGTGGCGGAAGAAATCGGCTTGATCGTACCGCTCGGCGAGTGGGTGCTCCGGCAGGCCTGCCGCGACGCCGTCGCCTGGCCCGGGAAGCAGACGGTGGCGGTCAATCTATCGGCGGTGCAGTTCCGCAACCCGGCGCTTGCATTGAGCGTCATCTCCGCCTTGGGCAATTCCGGACTCGACGCCAAGCGGCTCGTGCTGGAGATCACCGAAACGGTGCTGCTCCAGCAAGACAGCGGCGTCCTCGACACGCTGCATGAGATTCGCAACCTCGGCGTCAAAATCTCCATGGACGATTTCGGGACGGGTTACTCCTCGCTCAGTTATTTGCGCCGCTTCCCCTTCGACAAAATCAAGATCGATCGTTCCTTTATTCGCGAGCTTGGCGAAAAGGACGACTGCAGGGCGATCATCCGCGCCGTCACGCGGCTCGGCGGCAACCTGGGAATGATCACGATCGCGGAGGGCGTCGAAACCAAAGAGCAGCTTGAAATTCTTCGGATTGAAGGTTGCGTGCAAGTGCAAGGTTTCCTATTCGGCGCACCCATGCCAGCGTGGAAAATCATCAAAATGCTCCGGACGACCGGTCTACGAATCCGCGCAGCCTAACCTTTAATATGAAGCTATTTCAAAAGCCTCGCCACTACCCGCTGGGCGCGCGCTGTTCGCAATTGGCACAAAGTAGGCATGCCAAACACGCCCGCGAATGTCCGCTTTTGGAGTAAGAGCGGACATCGCAATTGTGAGCAGGTGGCTGCCGGCCACCTATCGGTCAGGACCGTCAAAAACATGGATCAAGGTCAAGGCGGGATTAAAACAGAGTGTGCCTAAAAATGTGACGTCACTCAAACTGGCCGCGAATTCTCTTTTCTAAAAAAGTGCGCAAACATATCCCTAAAACGCCGCTTTGAAGCCTTCGTTCACGAAGTCCACAAAAACGCTATTGGGGGTAAAGCGGATATCGCGCTGACGCTACGGCGCAGTTCTCACTTCGGTGCTAACAATAGGCCCCTGACGATTCCGAAACCCGGTGGTAATTTGTCAGATCGTCGCTTTCGCGGCGACCGGAATGATAAATGGAGCGGGCAACCAGTGCGCCTCAAGGACAAGATCGCTATTGTCGTCGGTGCCGGCCAGTCGCCCGGAGAGGGCATGGGCAATGGTCGCGCCACGGTGCTGCGCTTCGTGCAGGAGGGCGCCATGGTGATAGCGGCGGACCGCGATCTCGCCTCCGCTGAAGAGACCGTGGCGATGGCCCGCCAGCACGGCCCATGTGTGGCATTCGAGGCCGATGTCACCAAGGAGAAAATGCTCGCCGCCATGGTCGCCGCTGCGCGGGAAAAATTCGGCCGCATCGACGTGTTGCATTACAACGTCGGCCTGAGTATCGCTGGGGGCGATGCGCCGCCGACCGAGGTCACCGAGGAAGCGTTTGATCGTATCGTCGCCGTCAACCTGCGCGGTTGCGTCATGACGGTGAAGCACGTCCTGCCGGTGATGCGGGCACAGAGGACGGGCGTCATTCTCACCATCTCGTCGCTCGCGGCCTACGAAAATTATCCTTACGTCGCCTACAAGGCAACCAAGGCGGGGATGATTGCCTTCACCCAGCAAGTCGCAATCCAAAACGCGGAATACGGTATCCGCGCTAACTGCATCCTGCCGGGACTGATGAACACGCCGATGGCGGTGGACACGAGGGCGCGCCATAGCGGCAAATCGCGCGCCGAGATCGCGGCAGCCCGCGATGCCAAGGTGCCGCTGCGCGGCGCGATGGGTACAGCATGGGACGTCGCCAATGCAGCCCTGTTTCTTGCTTCCGACGAAGCCAATTTCATTACCGGGGTAGCGCTGCCGGTCGATGGCGGAGCGCTGGTTAAGATCGGTTGAGGGCCGTCGGAGCTGGAAAAATCAACCCAAATATCCCTTTGCCCCGTATCTTCAAATCCTACGACGATCTCGTCGGTTGGAGAGCCAATTGTCGCGCATAAACTGCCAGACGTTTTCGACCGCGCATCTGCGGCGCCGGTTAGCGAGGTGTAACCGCGCGGGCGGTTTCCTTTGACGCCGCAATGATGCACGAACGAAGTTCGGCCGATTATCGACCTCTAGGTCGCAATGCGAAACGCGCGGACACCCTCCAAAACCTGCCTAAAGTCGGGTTCTGGAACACTGCACATGGTTCTATAAGTATTCAGGAAGGGCAGCCAATCCCCTTTCACAAACTGAAATCGACTGACGCAGCCGAATGCAGTTTCCGCTGGCCATCGGATGGATGGCGCGCAACAATCCGCCCCCTTCGAGACGGAGCAATCAATTCATGCCGGAAAAGTTCGGGCGCCTCGCCCTGCACCTGTGGACAATCGACACCACGCCGCTTAAGACCGCGCTCGATGCCGCCAAGCAAGGTGGCTTCGATGCCGTCGAGTTGCGCCGCACCGACTTCAAGCGCTGCTTCGATGCCGGCATGAGCAACGCGCAAGTCATCGATCTTATCAAGAAAAGCGGCATTCCGGTTGGCGTGCTGGGCGTCGAATATGGCTGGCTATTCGCCACCGGCGAGGAGAGCAAGCGCTTGTTCGGCGTATTCCGCGAATCTTGCGAAAACGCCAAGGCGCTCGGCTGCAAGATCCTGATGAGCGCGCCCGGCCAGATCAGCGGGCCGATTCCGCAGGCCATCAAGTTTCTCAAAGACGCCGGCGATATCGCCGCCGAATTCGGGCTCAAGCTCGCTATCGAATTCAATTCGCAGCACGACGTGCTCAACAGCCTCGCCGTTTTGACCGAGCTGATCGAGGGCGCCGACAAGCCGAACTGCGGCTATTTAATCGACACCTATCATTTCACGCGCAGCGGCGCCGGCGGACGCGGTTTCGAGAGCGTGCCGGCCGACAATATCTACTGCTTCCAGTACAGCGACGTTTCCCCCAACCCCGTGACCGGCGTGCGGCGGCCGACCGACCGGCTCGCGCCCGGCAAGGGCGTGGTAAAATGGCGCGATGTACTCGGGTTGTTGGCGGAAAAAGCCTATACCGGCTATCTCTCCTACGAGGCGCCCAACCCCGAGCTATGGGCACGCTCGCCCTACGATGTCGCGCGCGAAGGCGTCGAGCTAACGCGCAAATTGTTGCGCGACGCCGTCCCGAGTTATGCAAGTTGAGGACAACCATGGCTGCAGAACAAGAACTTCCACTCTTTCTCGGTTTGAACGACAAAACGATTACCGACATCCCGAAAACGGTTGAGAAGCAGCGCTACATGGTCAGCGTTGCGCCCAAGGCGGCCAATCCCGGCAAATGGGTGGAGCAGCCGCGCCTGCCGATCCCGACCGGCGAGCACGCCGTGATCGAATGCCAGGGCAAGATCCACTGCATTGCCGGCTATGCGAAGCATCGCGTCGATGGCAACTTCCACCAGGTCTACGACTCAAAGACCGGAAAATGGGAATTGAAGGCGCCCTTCCCGCTCGCTTGCAATCACGTGGCCGGCTGTTCGGTCGGCACCAAGCTCTACACCTTCGGCGGCTTCATCGAGCAGAACCGCTGCCCGCATTCCAAGTGCTTCGTCTACGACACCTTAACCGACCAGTGGGAGCCGATCGCCGGGCTGGCGCGGCCGCGCGGCGCGATTTCCGCGATCGCGCTCGACGGAAAAATCCACCTGCTCGGCGGCCGCGACGTGCGCTCGGTCGAGTGGCATGAAATCTATGACCCGGCCACCAAAAAATACACTTTCCTTTCTGGCATGCGCGGCTCCACCGGTACGCAGCCGTTCGTTGGCCAGCGCGACCATATGGGCGTCGTGGTGGTGGATGGAAAAATCCACGCCATCGCCGGCCGCATGGACAGCTACGATTTTAATACCTCCCTGAACGCCGTCTACGATCCCAAAACCGACGGCTGGACATTCCGTGCGCCGCTGCCGACCGCGCGCAGCGGCCCCTCGGCGGTTTATATCAATGGCAAGATCGCGGTGTTCGGCGGCGAGGCCACCGGCCGCGTGTTCGGCACTAACGAAATCTATGACCCGAAGGCCGACGCGTGGGAGGCCGGTACGCCCATGGCGATCCCGCGCCACGGCCTGCATGGCGCGACCTGCGCGGTGATCGGCAACATGGTGCACGTGCCCGGTGGCGGCCCGGTGCCCGGCGGCAGCGTGCAGGGCGCCTATCACGACGCCTTCACCTTCAGCTGAGGCGGGGAGCCATCGGCCGCATTATCGCCGCGGCGCAGACTTGCCGAGTCCTGCGATGTGGAGTAGTTCCTCCCTAAATCACCGACCCGATCGCGAATTTGGCTCGCGATTCCTGCCCTTAGCCGACGGGCGGACGATTCGTCGCGCGCTTAGCTTTGCGCCGCCGTCGGCTATTGGTATTGACGCGTAGCTTGCACGAGACCCATGCAATTAAGTATTCGCGGCATTGGACTCCTGGGACTTTCGCTGCTGGCCATCGTGGTCGGCTCGATCACCGGCATCGGCGCCGTATTTTTCCGCGCGCTGATCGCGTTCATTCATAACGTCGCATTTCTTGGCCAGTTTTCGATCAGCTACGACGCCAACCAGTTTACGGCGCCGAGCCCCTGGGGACCCTTGATCATCCTGGTGCCGGTGATCGGCGGGCTTATCGTCACTTTTCTGGTGGTCAATTTCGCGCCGGAAGCGCGCGGCCATGGCGTGCCCGAGGTGCTCGACGCCATCTACTACAAAGAAGGCGTCATCCGGCCGGTGGTGGCGGCAATCAAATCGCTCGCCTCCGCCTTCTCGATCGGCACCGGCGCGGCGGTCGGGCGCGAAGGACCGATCATCCAGATCGGCGCGACGCTTGGCTCCTCGCTCGGCCAGTTCATCCAGATGGCGCCGTGGCAACGCATCACGCTGGTGGCTGCGGGCGCCGGCGCCGGTATCGCCGCCACTTTCAACACGCCGATTGGCGGCGTGATGTTCGCCATCGAGTTGATGCTGCCCGAATTGAGCGCGCGCACATTCCTGCCGGTGGCGCTGGCGACAGGCACCGCCACCTTCATCGGCCGGATCTTCCTCGGCCTTAATCCAGCTTTCTTGGTGCCCCAGGCGTTCTATCTGCACAGCGAGCAAGCACCGATCCAGGCCCTGCTGCTGTTCGCCCTGCTCGGGGCGCTGATCGGCCTGGCGGCCACCGCCTTTATTCGCGGGCTGGTGTTCGCGGAAGACACCTTCCCCAAAATCAAGAACCCCTATCTGCGCCACATGATCGGCATGCTGATGGTCGGCGTGCTGATGTATTCGCTATTCCGCTTCCAGGGTCACTATTTCGTTGAGGGCGTCGGCTACGCCACTATCCAAGCTATCCTGGAAGACAATCTCGTCGGCTTCACGCTGCTGCTCGGCCTGTTCGTTGCCAAGCTGTTCGCCACCACGGTCAGCCTTGGCTCCGGCGCCTCAGGCGGCATCTTCTCGCCCTCGCTGTTCATGGGCGCCACGCTTGGCGCCGCCTTCGGCGGCTTCGTCACCTACGTCGGCCCGGTACATGGGGTCGATCCGGTCACCTGTGCGATCATCGGCATGGCGGCCATGGTCGGCGGCGGCACCGGCGCGGCGATGACCGCCGTCACCATGATCTTCGAGATGACCCGCGACTACGACATCATCATGCCGATCATCGTGGCGGTCGCGCTCAGCATCGGCGTGCGCCGACTGCTCTCGCGCGAGAACATCTACACCGTCAAGCTGGTCGCGCGCGGCCATGTGATCCCCAAAGCAATGCACGCCAACATGTTCCTTGTGCGCCACGCCGAGGAGGTGATGGACCGCAGCGTGCTGGTGCTGCCGGCGCAAACCGATTTTGCCGCCTTCCTGCGCGAAACTTCTGCTGGCGGCTTCAAGCATATCGTGGTCACGAGCGACGACCGCATCGTCGGCGTGCTGCGTGTCAATACGGAGCTGCGGCTCGGGTTGGAAAGCGCCTATTCCGGCGTGCGTCTCGGCGACATCGCGCAGAAAAATTTCACGGTCTCGCGCGCGGATGACGTGGTGTTCGATGTGGTCGACCGCATGTGGCGCCGCGGCGCCAGCATGTCGATCGTCACCAAAGGCGGACGCCGGGTGCCGCGCAGCGGCAACATCGTCGGCATGATTTCGAAGGAGCATATCGCCGATTCGGTCGCCGACAGCATACGGCCCTACAGCAGCGAACTGGGCGAGCCGTCCTGAACAGGCGGCGCTAGCGCGCCGGCTGCAGATCGAGGCCGGCAACGCCGGCGGCTACATTGAGCCCCGCCTGCCCCTGCACCGATACTGGCTGCAAGCTGACGGTACGGTTCGAGCCGCCGACCAGAACATTGGCGCCGACGCCTGCGCCGATCGTCGCCTCGGCGGTCGCGCCGACATAGTGGCCGGCCAGCGCCCCAAACTGGCGATCGGTCGGCGCATAAACCGCCCAGATCATTTCCCCGCCGGTGGTGGCGCCGAGATCAAGGCCGAACTTGGTAATCGAGCCCACATAGACTTCGCGCGGGCCCGGCTGCGCCGGCGTGAACATGCAAGTCACACTCTTTTTCGATGCGATGATGACGCCGATGCCGGCGGAAACGTCGCAGGTCAAGGTGCCGACCTTCGTGTGGTTGGCTGTCTGCGCCAGGGCCGATGTCGGCATTGCGACCGCCGCTGCCAACGTCAAGGCGGCGAATGCGCTCAAGCATTTGTGCATGTCGACCTTCCTCGTTGATTGATCCTGACGATAAACGTCACCCACGGCAAATAGATCCAACGGCTCAGCGCTCAGCGCGCGGCAACGATTTGGCTGGCAGGTATGAGGATACGGCAGCGCACGCCGTCAGGATCGAACGCGAGGCTTACTTCGGCGTCGAGCGCACGCGCCAGATTGCGTTCGATCACCAGGCTGCCGAAGCCGCGCTTGCGTCGCGGCTTCACTTTCGGACCGCATTGCTCGCGCCAATTGATCTCGATGGCGTTGTCTCCGCCCGCGCCATGACGGCTCCAGCTGATGGACACGCGGCCGTCCGGCACCGAAAGCGCTCCGAATTTGGCGGCATTGATCACCAGTTCGTGCAGCGCCAGGCCGAGATTTTGCGCCGCTTCCGGTTTGAGCCCGACCTCCGGGCCTTCCAGCGCAATCTGACCGCTGTCGATATGGCTGGCGAGCTGCGAGCGCACCAGTTCACGCAATGAGGCTCCATACCAGCTCGCGCGCACCAAAAGGTCATGGGACGCGGCCAGCGCCTGCAGCCGCGAGCCGAATTGGGTGAGAAACCCGTCGATAGAACCGGCATGCCGGGCGGTCTGCCGTGCCATGGCCTGAATTACCGCCAGCAAGTTTTTCGAGCGGTGCGTCAACTCGCGCAGCAGCAGCCGCAAGTGCGCCTCGCATTCCTTGCGTTCGGTGACGTCGATCGAGGCGCAGGTCAAGCCGACGATGGCGCCGGCCTCATTGCGCAGCGGCTCGACGTGCAGGTCGTGCCAACGCGCGCTGGGCCCGTCGGGCAGCACGAATTCCGCGCTCTTGGCCTGACCGCTCGCCAGCGCCTCGCGCTTGATGACGGTAATGGCGGCGGCGCTATCCGGTGGCAAAATTTCATCGTCGGTACGGCCGAGAATGTCCTCAATCCGGCGCCCGAAAATTGGGTTGCTGATCGAGGTATAACGCAGGTCGCTATCTTGCGTGTAGACAGTGACCTGCGAGCCGCGCAGCGCCGTTTCATAGCGCGCAAAACGGGCGCGCAGCAGGTTCAATTCCTGGGCCTGGGCGCTGACCCGTCCTTCAAGTTGCTGGCATTCCTTTTTGAGGTCGGCCAGCTCGGCATCCTCCAACCCGGACATTCTGCTCGCCTCGACGATTATTCAAAGATATCGCCGCGCACGCCAATCACCGACGCGAGAAACGTGCGCAGCAAACTTTGCATCAGAATTTTCAATGAACACGCTCATCGGATGTCCTGTCAATGAGCGCTAAACGACCAGCCAATTAGGCCTGTCATCGTCCAACAATATCAGCTCGCACGCCGCTCCCGCCGCTTGGCGTTGCGCTCGAAGAACAGCGCCTGGCTCAGCACCGCCGACACCGTCGCCGGCTGGAACGGCTTGGCGATCAGGAAGGCCGGCTCGGGCCGCTCGCCGGTCAAGAAACGCTCCGGATAGGCGGTGATGAAGATCACCGGCACCTGGAACGAGTTGAGCATCTCGTTGACCGCGTCGAGCCCGGATGAGCCGTCGGCCAATTGAATATCGGCGAGGATAATTCCCGGCCGCTTGGCCTTGGCGAGCGCCACCGCTTCCTTGTGGGTGCGGGCGACGCCCTGCACCCGGTGGCCGAGGTTTTCCACCAGGCTTTCGAGGTCGAGCGCGATGAAGGTCTCGTCCTCGATGATCAGCACGTCGGTGGCGATCTCGGCGGCGAGCTCGCGGCCGGATTCTTCCACCAGTTCGCGTAGCCTGGGCACGTCGACGCCCAGCACCTTGGCGGCATCGTCTTCCGACAGCCCTTCCAGTGCCACCAGCAGGAACGCCTGGCGCGGCAATGGCGCGATCTGCGCGAGATGACGCTCGACCGGCTGCGCGGCTGCATCGACGGTGCCAAGCTCGCTATTTTCGGCCGCCGAATTCCAGATCTTGGTGAAAAGCTGATAGAGCGCGATGCGGGTCGAGGCGCCGGTCTCCAGCAGACTTGGATTCTGCACCACCAGCTCCAGCGCCGCCGCCACATAGGCATCGCCGGACTGCTGGCCGCCCGCGACGACGCGGGCGTAGCGGCGCAGATAGGGCAGATGCTGCGCAACTGCCTGAGATGCTGACAAGAATCCCTCCCGAATGGCTGCAAATCTGGCCTACCAGACGCCGGCCCCGGACATAGGCGCTCAACCTTAGCCCTGGCAACGCCGGTATTTGCAAAAAGTTCCTCGATCAGGGAACCATTTGGCCTCGCTTGGGATTGGATCAAAACGAGCGATGGGGGACGCACAACCGGGGCTAAACCCGAGGCCGGATGGGATTTGGGGCCGACTATGAATAAACGAAAGCCCATAGGGCAGAAATCAATGGAAAGCGCGCAGAACAATCGCGGCAAGAAGGCCGATGGCAAACCGGCAAAACTCAGCCGGGACGTGCAGACGCGCCTGGGACAGCAGCTGCGGGCCATGTACGACGACGTGGTGAACGAGGGCGTACCGGACCGGTTCACCGAGCTGATCGATCGCATCAATGGTGGAAGCAAGGACAGGTCGTAATGCCCATGGACGAGTCGGTCCGCAAAGCCGTCCTCGGCGCGGTGCCCAGTCTCCGCGCATTCGCCATCTCGTTGTGCGGCAACGTCGACCGCGCCGACGACCTGGTGCAGGAGACGCTATTGCGCGCCCTCGCAAATATCGATTCGTTCCAGCCCGGCACCAACATATCGGCTTGGCTGTTCACCATCCTACGCAATCATTTCCGTTCGGAATACCGCAAGCGGCGCCGCGAGGTGGAGGACAGCGATGGCCACTATGCCGAAAGCCTGAAATCGCAGCCCAACCAGATCGGCCAAGTCGAATTCCGCGAATTCCGCGAGGCGCTGGCGCAATTGCCGTCGGATCAGCGCGAGGCGCTGGTGCTGGTGGGCGCATCCGGCTTCTCCTACGAGGAGGCCGCCAATATCTGCGGTTGTGCGGTCGGCACTATCAAATCGCGCGTCAACCGCGCGCGCACCCGGCTGGCCGCACTATTGGACATCGACTGCGTGGACGAATTCGGCCCGGACCAGACCACCCGCGCGGTGCTGGCGAGCGGGGAATGAGCGAGCGCGAGCCACTCGCCCCCAAAGACTAACGGTCGGAGCCGCTCGAGCCGGGCTGATTAACCTGCAATTCGAAGAAAATATCGGCATTCGGGCAGAAGCGCGGTGCGAACGCCACCGACGCCGGCATTCGGCTGAGCCAGTCGCGACAGGCCTGCTTGGACGGACAGAGTTCGCAGCGGTGGAACGCAGTCGTGTAACTCAGGCTCAAGCGCGGCACGACCCCGCCACCCGGTTCGATGCCGAGGCGCTCCATCATTTCGGAGATACAGGTTTGTTGACGCTCAACTCTGGCCGGCGCAGCCATTATCGCCTCTCGTTCGCTCGGCGGACGAATCCATAGCGATAGGCCGATCACCCGCCATGATCTAAATCAAAAACAGCCGCTGGCGCTGAAAGATGCGGCCACTCGCCCGGCAGGCGCGAATAGCTGCGATCAACCTCCCCCGCCGCCGAACAGAATGCGCTGCGGGTGCTTGGCAAGGTCAGTTACCGCTCTGTCGATATTGACAATGGCGCGGTGCGCATCCTTGCCGACGATGTCGATATGCTTGTTGGCCGTGTCCAGCATCTTGTTGGCGTTATCCATCACCTTAGTGGCACCATCGGTGATATCAGCGGTGCGCTTGTCGAGATTGTCGCCCAGTTTATGAAAGGACGCCATTGCATCGTTGGCATTGGTGACCAGGCCGTCAAGCTTTTCGCTGTTGCGCGCCAGCGCCTTGGAGAACGTCTCCATATTCGTGATCGCATTGTGAACCGTTTCCTGGTTCTCGGAAATGACCGCGTTGACCTTGCCGAGTGTCTCGCGCACGGCCGTCGACATGTCCTGCCCCGCGTTGGATTCCGCGCGCAAGGTCGGCGGTTCGCTTGCGTTCTTCGGAAAACCTGGCGCAGATGCCAGGACACCTTTCAGTGAGACGGAAGCGATCCCGGTCAAGCCGGCATATTCCAGGGTAACGCGCGTATCCTTACGCACCGGCGTCGCCGGATCGACCGCCACCATGGCGGCAACCTCTGCGGGATTTTTAGTGAGCCTTAGATCGGTCACATCGCCGACGCGGATGCCGTTGAACAGGACGGGCGCGCCGATCCGCAAACCGGTCACCGAGCCATCGAAGATCAAGCGGTACGAAGCGCTTTCCTTGCTTCCCACCGAATTATGGAGCCAATAGACGAAGCTGAACGCGCCCGCAATGACGGCGAACGTGAACAACCCGATTAACACGTATTTGGCCCTGTCCTCCATTTATCGACTCCACTGTTAACCCTTCACTGCCACATGCCAGTCCGCATGGGCCCGCGCACCGTGGAAATAGGCTTTCAGCCAAGGATGCTGCGATGTGAGCATCTTGTCCATCGTGCCGATTTCGAGAATCTTGCCCTCGCCCAGGACCGCGATCCGATCGCACACCCGGTGCAGGCTGTCGAGGTCGTGGGTGACCATGAAAACCGAGATTCCGAGCGTTTCTTGCAACGTCAAGATGAGCTGGTCGAATTCACCAGCGCTGATCGGGTCGAGCCCGGAGGTGGGTTCGTCCAGGAACAGAATCTCGGGATCGAGAGCCAGCGCGCGGGCGAGCGCCACGCGCTTGATCATGCCGCCGGAAAGCTCGGACGGGTAGTCGCGATACACGTCGGGGCTTAAGCCCACCATTTCCAGCTTGGCGATCGCTATTTCGGTGGTGAGGCGGTTGGACAATCGCAAGTATTCGCGGATCGGGAATTCGATATTCTTGCCGACGGTGAGCGAGGAGAACAGCGCGCCCTGCTGGAACAGGATGCCCCAGCGCCGGTCGATCGCGCGCTTTAGGCCGTCATCCGCCTTGTCGATATCGACGCCGAGCACCTCGATGAGGCCCGCCCGCTTCGGCAACAGACCGATGATCGTGCGCGCCAAAGTCGACTTGCCGGCACCCGAGGCGCCGACAAAGCCGAGGATTTCGCCGTGCAGCAAATCAAGACTGACTCCGTTGAGAACCCGATGCGACAGAAAATCGACGACCAGGTCGCGCACCTTGATGACCGCGTCGGCATGACCGTTCGCCATGGGCTATATTCCGATCGAGGCGAAGAAAATGGCGAAGGCGCCGTCAAGTACGATCACGAGGAAGATCGACTTGACAACCGAGTCGGTGGTTTTGGTGCCGAGCGACTCGGCGCTGCCCTGCACCTGCAAGCCTTCGACGCAGGCGACCAAGCCGATAATCACGGCCATGAACGGCGCTTTTATCATCCCGACTTCGAAGCTCTCGATCGAGATCGCGTCGCGCAGGCGCGAGATGAACACCGCCGGGTTGATGCCGCCGTAAAGCCAGGAGACCAGGCCGCCGCCATAGAGCGCAGCCATCGAGCCGAGGAAAGTGAGTATCGGCACCGCGATGACGAGCGCGAGGATGCGCGGCAGGATCAACACCTCGACCGGATCGAAGCCCATGGTGCGTAGCGCGTCAATTTCCTCGCGCATTTTCATCGAGCCGAGCTCGGCGGTGTAAGAGCTGCCCGATCGGCCAGCCACCATAATGCAGACGATCACCACGCCGAGTTCGCGCAACACCAGCACGCCAACCATATCGACGACATAAATGTCGGCGCCGAACCTGCGGAAATGGAAAATGCCCTGCTGGGCGAGAATGGCCCCGATCAATAGCGTAATCAGCAGGATGATTGGCACCGCGTTCCAGCCCACGCGCTCGAGCTGGTTCACCATGGAAGTGAAGCGGAAGGTGTGCGGGCGCACCAGCACGCGCAGGAACGCGATGACCAGCGCACCCAACATCTGGGCGAGTAAAATAACGTCGGCGCCGACCAGCGTCATGGTGCGGCCGACGCTCTCCAACGTAGTGACGATGGCGTTACCCTGCCGCGGCATGGGCGTCATCTTGTGGGTGCCGGCACTCACCTTGTCGAACAGGCCGCGGTAGCTCTCTGGCAGGCCGATTATTCGGGTCTCGTATCCCTGGCTGTTCCAGGTGCGCAGCGCGCGCTCGATTAGCCAGGCGCCGTAGGTGTCGATGTGGTCGACGCGCGCCACATCGATGGCGACGCGGCGCACCGGCGACTTGTGGCGGGTGGCAGCATTGATCAGCGGCTCGAGCGTGCGCGCGTGCTCCGCCGTCCACGATCCGGCCGCGGCAAAATCTAGGCCGTCGCCGCGCGCCTGGCTGACCAAAGTCCCTGCTGTCACAAAGCCGCTCCTTCGCCGATGCCAAAGCGCCTAACGCTCGTGCACGACCCTCCTCGGGCCGGCATTGCGCGGACCGGGGCAGCCGACGGGCCAGGACGAGGAAGTCGGTGGAACCGTCGCCGAGGCGCGCTACGGTTGCGCCGCTGGTCAATCGCCGAGCAATGGCCACCGTTCACGGCCACATCTCGCGCAATTTCTTGCCTGCCTCGCGTCCTCCGGCAACCCAAAGCTAAGGTTAACAAATTGCTAAAAATAGTTAAACGCCATTGTTTTCTTAAGGTTAACAAGCTCAAGCCGCGGCGAATAAGCAGTAGATTGTGTCTTTATCTTGATTTGTGGCGGACGGGCCGGCGCATAGCTGCAGCCGTCCTTCACTATCCGACGGGGTGACTTGGATATGCAACCAGGCGCGCCGGCGTGATCGCGGCGCCCGTTATTTCATTTTCTTGGCGATGCAGTCCTGCACGAGGCGGGCGTGATCTTCCATCATGATGTGCTGCTCCATCGCCATCCTGTCGCATTCGCGCATGGCGGCGCCCTCGCCCGGCGGCGTCATCTTTTCCGGCGCGGGTGCCAGCGTGGCGCTCACGCGAACATTATGAGATATCGGGCTATTCGGGCTAGTTGTCGCAGATCAAGGCCACGCTGCCGGCAAACGAGTTCAATTCTTTGCTTGTTTGCTCCAGCGGCGCACGCGCCAGGCGCGCGGCGTTGCGGCGCAAAGTAAAGCGGGCGAACGAACGTAGACGAGTGCGCTCAATGGCGGGATTGCGAACATACCGGGCCAAGCGGAAATTCGGCGTCACCGCCGAGCCGCGCGGCAAACTCGGCAAGCACGGCCATGCCTTCGTGATCCAGAAGCATGCTGCCACGCGGCTGCACTACGACTTGCGCCTGCAGCTCGACGGCGTGATGAAGAGCTGGGCGGTGACGCGAGGTCCGAGCCTGGTGCCGGGAATCAAGCGGCTGGCGGTGCAGGTGGAAGACCATCCGGCCGCCTATAACCGGTTCGAGGGCAGCATCCCGAAAGGCGAATATGGCGGCGGCACCGTGATGGTCTGGGACCGCGGGCGCTGGCGGCCGGAGGGTGACCCCCACAAGGGCCTGCGCAAGGGCCATCTCTCGTTCCACCTCGCCGGCAAGAAATTGCATGGCGGCTGGCACCTGGTGCGCATGCGAAAGCGCCCGGGCGAAAAGCGCAGCAACTGGCTGCTGATCAAGCAGCGCGACGAGGCGGCGCGCTCGGCGGGTGCACGCGATATTCTCACGGAGCAGCCGTTGTCGGTGAAAACCGGACGCACGCTCGAAGAGATCGCACACCACAAACGCAAAGCCAAGCGGAAAGCGACGAAACGGAAGCAGCGCAAGGTCAAACGGGCCAAGCGCCAATGAAGCGCCGCCGCAAAACAAAACGCAGCAAGCACAAAGCGAAGCGCGCCCCGATCGCGGCCGTCGCGGCGCTCAAAAATGCCCGCCCCGCCGCCCTGCCTCGCTTCGTGACACCCTGCCTGGCCACGCTGGTCGCCAAAGCACCCGACGACAAGCGCTGGGAGCACGAGATCAAGTTCGACGGCTACCGCATCCAGGCGCGGCTCGACCACGGCAAGGTCAAGCTGATGACCCGCAAGGGGCTGGATTGGACTCGAAAGTTTCCAAGCGTCGCGCATGCCATTGCCAAGCTGCGCGCCAAGACCGCGCTGATCGACGGTGAGTTGGTGGCGCATGACAGCAAGGGCATTTCACGGTTCTCCTTGTTGCAGCAGGACCTGACTTCCGGCCGCCAGGGCCGCATAGTGTTCTGCGCGTTCGACTTCATGCATCTCAACGGCGCCGACCTGAAGCCGCTGCCGCTATACGCGCGCAAGGCGGCGCTGGCCAAGCTCATCCGGCGCGGCCACGGCCGCCACCTGCGCTTCAGCAGGTCGCTGCATGGGCGCGGCCCAGCGCTGCTCAAGCATGCCTGTAGGACGGGATTGGAGGGCATCATCTCGAAGCGCGCCGACGCGCGCTACCATTCCGCGCGCGGACGCGATTGGCTCAAGGCCAAATGCTCGGACCGGCAGGAATTGGTGGTGGGGGGCTTTGCGCCCTCCTCAGTCGACGCCCATGCGGTCGGCGCGCTGGTGCTGGCGTTCTATCGGCGCGGCAAGCTGTGCTACGCCGGACGCACCGGCACCGGCTTCACCCGCGACACCGCGCGCGCGCTCTTCCGCAGGCTCAAGGCCCATGCGCGCAAAACCTCACCGTTCAAGCCGGTGCCGAAGGACGAGCAAGGGCGGCGCAAGCCGATCTGGGTCGAACCCAGGACGGTGGTGGAAGTCGATTTCCACGGTTGGACCCAGGGCAACCGGGTCCGGCAGGCTTCGTTCCAAGGCTTGCGCCGGGACAAGGCGGCGCGCGCGGTAGTGCGCGAGGTAAAGCACTGATGGCCACCAAACGGCAACGCGCAGCGAAGCGGCGCGCGCAGGCCAAACGCCGCGCCTTGGCCAAGCGCCGCATCGCGCGCGGTCAACGGCGGCGCGCCATGTTCGGCCGGGTCATGCTCACCCATCCCGACCGCGTCTATTGGAGAGAGGCCGCTGTCACCAAGGAGATGCTGGCGAAATACTACAAGAAGATCTGGAAACGCATGCGCTCGCATGTGACCGGCCGCGTGTTGGCGCTGGTGCGCTGCCCGGAAGGCGCGGAAGGGCAGTGCTTCTTCCAGAAGCACGCGCGCATGGGCATCCCCACCGAATTTCTCCATCTGGTGCAGGAGCATGGCGAGAAAGTCATCGCGATCGACAAGCTCGACGGGCTGATCGCGCTGGTGCAGGGCGGCGTGCTGGAAGTGCACGCGCGCGGCAGCGCGCTCGACGACCGCGAGCGCGCCAACCGGCTGATCTTCGATCTCGATCCCGGGCCCGGCACGACCTTCAAGGACGTGGTCAAAGCGGCGCATGAGGTGCGCAAGCGGCTGCGGCACGTGAAGCTCAAGAGTTTCGTCAAGACCACCGGCGGCAAGGGCCTGCACGTGGTGGTGTCGATCCGGCCGGCGCCATGGGGCATCGCCAAAGCCTTCGCCCGCACGGTCGCCGCCAGCATGGCCAAGGACGACCCGCACCGCTACACCGCCAACCCGATCAAGGCCCGGCGGCGCGGGCGCGTGTTCATCGATTATCTGCGCAACACGCGTGAGGCGACCGCGATCGTGCCCTATTCCACGCGTGCGCGCGCCGGCGCGCCGGTGGCGGTGCCCGTCGCGTGGGGCGAATTGTCTTCGCTCAGGAGCGCCAACCAGTACACGGTGAAGAACCTGTCGCAGCGGCTGTCGCGGCTTTCCGCCGACCCCTGGGCCGGCATGGGGCGCAGCAGTCCGGCGCTGCCGAAGTTCGAGTGAAAAGGTCCGCCGCAGTCTAAGCCGGCGGCGCCTTGGGCAGCGTGCTGGTCGTGGGCGAGCAGCGTATCCAGGTTTCCGGGTTGGCGGCGTTGGCGTCACCCACGCTCAGGTGCACCGTGTTTTCGTCGAGCAATTGCATAAAAACTGTCTTGCCAGCGCCGGGCTCCGGTGCCGGCACCACGTAGTTGAACCAGTGCCGGCTGTATTCCCCCTCCATCTGCTTGCCGCCTGGCGTCACGATCTCCGGCCCGCGGATTGAAAAGCGCCGGCCGCTGGCCTGGTGGCACCAGTCGCCGTCGATGGCGTCGGCGAACGCGGGCACAGCGAGCAGCATGAGGCCGAGCGCGGCACCCGTGATCTTCAAGCATTTGCCGGACATTATGCGCCTCCTATGCGCAGATTGTTCAATCCACCTTGGCTTCGTCGCGATACATGACCTTGTGGCGGGTCTCGCGCACCCAATCGTCGATCTGATCGAGGGTCATGTAGTTGTTCATGTCGAATTTACCCCAGCTCACGATCTGAGGCAGTGTCTTCTTCCAGCGCTTGTAGGGCGCTTTGGCCGGCACGCCGAACAGCATGATGTCGATGATTGCCAAATCGTCAGGTACGCCGAGCAGCGGGCGCAATTCCTTCTGCGCATCGTCCTGGCCAATCGCAGTCACCCACCAGACCTGATAGCCGAGCGCGGCGGCGGCGAGATGCGCCGACATGGTGGAGGCGGCGACGCTTTGCAAAAGGATGCGCTCGGCATTGGCCTGGTACTGCTTGTCGAGATCGGAACCGTCGAGCAGTATTGGGAAAGCGCGCACGAAGCGGAAGTCGGCCACGATCACGACGAAGCCGGGCGCGGTGGCGAGCCCGCGATAATTGGGCGTGGGGAATTTCATCTTCAGCTTGGCGCGCTTGGTGGCCTCGGCGACGAAATAGTCGGCGATCTGCTGCTTAACCTTAGGATCAGTCACGACGATGTAATGCCAGGGCTGGGCATTGGCGCCCGAAGGCGCGTGGCGCGCCGCCTCCAGCACCATTTCGATGTGTTCGCGCGGGACGGCGATATCGGGGCGAAACGCGCGGGTGGTCAGGCGATTGCGCACAACTTCCATGAGGCTTTCGTAGCGCGCGACGTTGGGCGTGAAGGTCGTTGCTTCGTCCATGGCCGTCTCCCCTGGGCAGCGGGTATTTTCGGTTATATTACACGCCGCCTGCAGATCGCGTCACACCCCCGGCCGACATTCAAGGACCAACCCATGCTGCCCAAGCGTCCCGCACCACGGCTCGCCCTGATCGAGGAAGCCCAGATGAATGAGGCCCAGCATGCGCTGCTGGCCTCGCTGCGCGCCGGCCCCCGCGGCCAATCGATGACACCGCGCGGGCCGTTCGCGGCCTGGGTGCACGCGCCGGAGCTGGGCGAACTCGCCCAGAGGCTCGGCGCCCATTGCCGCTACCGCACCCGGTTGCCGGCGCGGCTTTCCGAGTTCGCCATACTTTGCACGGCGCAGCTGTGGCGCGCACAGTACGAATGGTACGCCCATGTGCCGATGGCCGAGCGTGCTGGCGTTAAGCCCAAGACCATCGAGGCTGTTCGGCGCGGCCGCCCACCGAAGTCGGCGCCCAAGGACGAGCGCGCGATCTTTGCCTTCGTGCAGGAGCTCTACAAGAGCAAGCGGGTGAGCGACCGCACCTACAAGCGCTTGCATGCGCTTCTCGGCGACGCCGCGATCATCGAGCTCACCGGTATTCTCGGCTATTACGTGCTGATTTCGATGACGCTTAACGTATTCCGCATACTGCCGCCGGCCGCGGCCAAGCTTGCCTTCGCCGAACCGAAGGGAGCGTGAGCCGCGCTTTTGCGAAGGCAGCGCAGCGCTTCACGCCGCGCTGCGTCCGGGGCACCTCTTTATCAGTGCTTCATATCCATTTTCATGCCCGGCATGGCACCGCCCCCGCCAGCGCCGTGCATGGCGCCAATGCCTTCGACCGTGAAATCGACGTCGACCTTGCCCGCTTTGGCAAATTGCAGCGTCGCCTTGATGTGCTGGCCCTTCTGGAGCTGCTGTTTAAGCCCGGCGAACATAATGTGATAGCCGCCCGGGTCGAGCGTGACGGTCTTTCCCGGCTTAATCTCCAGGCCGTTGGCCAACTCCCGCATCTTCATGACGCCGTTGTCCATTTTCATTTCGTGGACTTCGACGGCCTTGGCGATCGAGGCAGTGCCGCCGACCAGGCGATCGGATTCGCTACCCATATTGGTGATGGTCAGATAACCGCCGCCGACGGGGGCGCCTTTCGGGGTCGCGCGCGCCCAGGGCGCGGAGATTTTCAATTTGCCGACCATGACGTCGGCGGAATGCGCCGGCAGCGCCAATACGGCGAGTACGGCGGCGACGAATGCAATGCGGATCATGAAGTTTGCTCCGGACGATGCGGCGTGTGCGCTCACAGCGCGCAGCCTGCGGATATAACAATGAGTGAAAGCGGCGGATGCGTCAGGCAGCGGGCGGCGCGCGCGCGAGCTGCGGGCCTCGCGGGGCGGGCCGCACGACGGGCTCGAGCGCTAGCGGCGGCAACAGTGCGCCAACTTGCGTGACGCCGAGCGGGATCCGGGTCTGTGGCGTGCCGGCAAACGCATGGACGCAGCATTGCATTCCGCAGCCGGCGGCACAGGGGCAGCCGGTCTGGTGACCCGCCGGAGATTGCGAGCTTGCTACCGACGCGCCGGACGAACAGAGGCTGAAAAGCGGCGAGCCGCCGACCGCCACCGACAGCGGCAACAGCAGCGCCTGCAGCGCGATCACATAGGCAGCGGCCAGCGCGATGAAGGGGCCGGAGCGGCGGGTTTGGCTCATGGCCGGCACTTTAGGCGAAAAGCCCGTTAGCGTCCATTTACCGCCGCCCACCGCATTGCCGTGCCGCCGTCGAACTGCCATGAAGGCCATGCTAAGCTTGCGCATCATGGCCAACGATCAACCGTCGTCGCCCCAGCCGGAGCGGCACGTGCTGAAATTCAGCCGTCGCGGGGCCGGCGTGCGGCCGGCGGCATCGGCGCCGCCGCCGGTGGATGATCTCGCCAAATTCGAACGCAGCGCCGAAGCCGACGATTACCGCCATCGCATGATGATGAACACGGCCGCGTTCCTGTTCGTCATCGCGCTGATCGGCGCCGGGCTTTGGCTGGCCGATACCATGGCCTCGATGCGCCGAAACCAAGACTGCGTCCTGGCGGGACACCGCAACTGCACGCCGGTTGAGGTCACCAAGGAGCGCTAATGAAACGGCGCGGACGCGATCCGCCTACGCGAACCGGCCCCGTTAGCCTGTGTTTCCCGTTAAATGCCCGCTGCCATTGAACTTACCCCTACGCTTCGCTATACGGGCAGCCGACTGCATCCCGGTGGAAGGCCGGCCAAGGGGCTGAGGGCGCGCGCCTCACGCGCTTTGGCTGTCTGCTTGCCAGAACTCCAAATCAATCAGAGAGTTACCGATGTCCTCGACGTTTGATACCATTGCCAATATCATCGCCGAGACATGCGATATTCCGCGCGAGACGATTACGCCCGAAAGCCACGCCATTAACGACCTCGGCATCGACAGCCTGGACTTCCTCGACATCGCATTTGCCATCGACAAGGCCTTCGGCATCAAGCTGCCCCTTGAGCAGTGGACGCAGGAAGTCAATGACGGCAAGGCGACGACCGATCAGTATTTCGTGCTTAAGAACCTCAGCGCCCGCATCGACGAGCTCGTCGCTGCCAAGGGAGCCTAACCCCGTGCAGCGTCCATGCGGCTCGAGTATTTTCAACTGATCGACCGGATCGTCGACCTCAATCTCACCGGGTTAACGATCAGGTGCGAGGCGACTGTTCCAACCGCAAGCACGATCTTTGAAGGCCATTTTCCCGGCTATCCGTTGATGCCGGGCGTGCTCCTGATCGAGACCATGGCGCAGACGTCCGGCTGGCTGCTGGTTGCAGCTAACCGGTTCGAACGCATGCCGTTCCTGGCCGCCGTGAAGGACGCCAAGCTGCGCACTTTCGTCACGCCTGGGCAGGTTCTGTCGGCCAACGCAGCGCTCAAACATGAGGGATCGGGCTATGCGATTGCCGAGGCGAACATCGCGGCCGACGGCAATTCCGTGTGCGACGCTACGCTCACTTTTAGCTTAATCGAATTCCCCAACGCCGAGATGCATAAGCGCATGCGCGAAACCGCCGCTAACATCGGTCTGCCGACGGGGGCGCCCGCCGATGGCTGACGGCGCGCGTGAGGCCTGGATCACCGGCATCGGCATCGTTTCTTGCCTGGGCGAAGGGCCGCAGGCGCATTGGCAAAGGCTGATGGCGGCGCACCCAAACGCCGACACCGCGATGTTCGCGCCGTTCATCGTGCACCCGCTGGCACCGATCAATTTCGACGCCCAGATTCCGAAGAAAGGCGATCAGCGCCAGATGGAGCCCTGGCAGCGCATCGGCACCTACGCCGCCGGCCTTGCGCTCGACTCGGCCGGCGTCAAGGGCAAGAGCGACATCCTCTCGCACATGGACATGATCGTCGCCGCCGGTGGCGGCGAGCGCGATTACAGCGTCGACTCGACGATCCTTTCCGGCCTGCCGCGCGCGGAAAATCCCGCCGCCTACCTCAACGAGCAGTTAATGGGAGGCCTGCGGCCGACGCTGTTCCTGGCACAGTTGTCCAATCTGCTCGCTGGCAACATTTCGATCGTGCACGGAGTGACAGGATCATCGCGCACCTTCATGGGCGAGGAGGCCGCCGGCATCGACGCGGTGCGCATCGCGCTCTCGCGCATCGCCTCCGGACAGAGCGACATCGCGCTGGTGGGCGGCGCACATAACGGCGAGCGGCCCGACCTGTTCATGCTGTACGAATTCGGCAGCCTCAATCTGAAGGAGCATTATGCGCCGGTGTGGGAGCGCGGGCACGGCAAGCCGGCCGGTTTTGCGCTTGGGTCGCTCGGCGCCTTCCTGGTGATCGAGGCACGCGACTATGCCGAGGCGCGCGGCGCCAAGCCGTTGGCGAATCTTTCCGCCGCGCTGTCCGACCGCTCCAAGCGCACGCCGGGCAGCGTCACCGCAGGCCTCAGCGGGCTGTGGGACAAAATCAAGGACAAGATCAAAGCTGGCCATGCCGTGGTGCTTTCGGGCGCGACCGGCGCCGAGCCCGCAACCTCTGAGGAGCGGGCCTTTCTGGAGGCCCATTCCGATCTTGCCGTGCGCGCCACCGGCTCATATCTCGGGCATGGGTTGGAGCCGCAATTTCCCATGAATATAGCGCTGGCGGTGGTAACACTCGGCCATGGTAGTCTGTTTCCGCCCTGTGACTCGACCGGACTAGAGCGGCCGATGAACGGGCAAGTGAGCCAGGTCCTGGTGACGAGTGTCGGACATTGGCGGGGCGAAGGCCTCGCGCTGGTCGAGCGGGTGGGCTGAAGGAGGCGAAGCGATGGCATTGATCAAGGACAAAATGGGCCGCCCGATCGTGGTGGTGACGGGCATGGGTATCGTCACTTCGCTCGGCGCCGGCAAGGCCGACAACTGGGCGAAGCTCACCGCTGGCGAATCCGGCATCCACGCCATCACCCGCTTCCCGACCGATGGCCTGAAAACGCGCATTGCCGGCACCGTCGATTTTCTGGGCCCGCAGGAATCCTCGGCCGCCCTGTCGGAGAAATTCGCCGATCTCGCGGCGGAAGAAGCGATCAGCCAATCGGGGATCTCGCGCGGCGATTTTCCGGGCCCGCTGTTCCTGGCAGTGCCGCCAATCGAGGTTGAATGGCCGCAGCGGACCGCGCTCGCCGCCAAATCGGGCGCCAACGACACAGTCTCCTATAGCGACATTCTGCGCGCGAGCTCGCAGTTTCCCGGCTATCACCCGCGCTTCCTGTTCGGCTCGGTGGCCGACAATCTGGCGGAGAAATTCGGCACCAAGGGCTCGCCGATCTCGCTTTCCACCGCTTGCGCTTCGGGCGCAAGCGCGATTCAGCTTGGCATCGAAGCGATCCGGCGCGGCGAGACCGACGCCGCCTTGTGCATCGGCGCCGACGGCTCGATTAGTCCGGAGTCGTTGATCCGCTTTTCGCTGCTGTCGGCGCTGTCGACCGCCAGCAACGACAATCCGCAAGGTGCCGCTAAGCCCTTCGCCAAGAACCGCGACGGCTTCGTTATGGCGGAAGGTGCCGGCGCCGTGGTGCTGGAAAGCCTGCAATCCGCCAAGGCGCGCGGTGCCAAGATCATCGGGGTGCTGGAAGGTTGCGGCGAAATGGCGGACGCTTTCCACCGCACCCGCTCGAGCCCGGACGGCAAGCCGATCATCGGCTGTATCCAAAATGCGCTGAAGGACGCCGGGATTGAGCCCGGCGAGATTGACTACGTCAACGCGCACGGTACTGGCACGCCGGAAAACGACAAGATGGAACATCTCGGTCTGTCAGCTGTGTTCGGTGAGCGCATAAAGGGCATCCCGATTTCCTCTAACAAATCCATGATCGGCCACACCCTGTCGGCGGCGGGCGCGGTCGAAGCGGTATTCACGCTGCTCACGCTGCAGCATCAGCGCATCCCCCCTACCATAAATTACGCGGTGCCGGACCCAGCGATTCCGCTCGACGTCGTGCCCAACAAAGCGCGCGACGCCAAGGTGACTCACGCGCTCTCGAATTCTTTCGGCTTCGGCGGGCAGAATGTCTCGCTGGTGATGGGTCGCGAGCCGGCGTAGCGCGTCGCGCCCGCCCCCACGCCGTCATGCGCGCGCTTCGACTGATCGCCGACCGCAAGCTCGAACTCACCGAGGCGCCCGATCCTTCGCCGCCGAGCGCCGGCGAGGTGCAGGTGCGAATCAAGGCGGTGGCGCTCAATCACCTCGACCTATGGAGCTTTCGCGGCATGGCCTTCGCCAAGCGGCAATTGCCGCTCATCGTGGGCGCGGAGGCAGCGGGCGAGATCGCCAAAGTCGCCAAAGGCGTCAACGACTTCAAGCCCGGCGACAAGGTGGTGATGTACGGCGCCATGACCTGCGGCACCTGCCCCGCCTGCCGCGAGGGCCGCGACAATCTGTGCGAGAATGTCGGCGGCATCATGGGCTTTCATATCGACGGCTTCGCGCGCGATCTGGTCAATATGCCGGCGCGGCTCGTTATCCCGGTGCCCGCCGGGGTGGCTCTGCGCGACGCGGCCTGCGCGCCCATCGCCTTCGGCACCACCGAGCACATGCTGTTCGACAACGCCAAGCTCAAGCCGGGGGAAACCATTCTTGTGCATGCCGGCGGCTCCGGCATTGGCTCGGTGGCGATCAAGATGGCCAAGGCGCTCGGCTGCACCGTCATCACCACCGTCGGCGCCGACGCCAAAGCCGCCAAAGCCAAAGCGCTCGGCGCCGACCACGTCATCAACTACAAGACCGAGCGTTTCGAGGGTGTGACGCGCAAGCTCACCGCCAAGAAGGGCGTCGACGTGGTGTTCGAGCACGTCGGCGGCGAGGGCTTCAACGGTTCCCTGCTCTGCCTCAGGCGCGGTGGGCGCCTTGTCACCTGCGGCTCGACGGCAGGACCGACGGTCACCATCAATCTGATGCAGCTGTTCCAGCAGCAGTATAAAATTTTCGGCTCGTTTGGCTGCGCGATGCGCAATATCCGCGACAGCCTGTCCAAGATCGCCGCCGGCATGACGCCGGTCATCGATACCGAGGTTCCGCTCGCCGACTTCGAGAAGGGCCTGGCGCGGCTGGAAAGCCGGCAGGTGTTCGGCAAAGTCATCGTGACATTCTGATGAGACGGCGCCTGCAGCGGGGCCTGAAAGCCGCGGGCAACACCATTGTCGGTGCGCTCGCGGTAGGACTGCTCAAGTTCTTGCGCCTTTTCGATCCCGACAAACTCGCCGATTTCGCTGGCTGGACGACGCGCACGTTCGGCCCGTGGCTGCCGGAAAATAAAATCGGTCGCGCCAATCTCGTGGCCGCTTTCCCGGAGAAATCGCCCGCTGAAATCGACCGGATCTTGCGCGGGGTCTGGGACAATCTTGGCCGCCTAGCCATCGAATTCGCGCAACTCGACCGCATCTGGGACTGGGATCCGGACTATCCCAACCGCATCAATCGTATCGTGATCACGCGCGAGCAAATCGATCATTACATGGAGCTCGCCAATGACGGTAAACCGGCGCTGGTGTTCGCCGCCCACCTCGCCAACTGGGAGCTGCCAGCGATCTGCGCGGCCACTTACGATCTGGCTAGCGCGGTGCTGTACCGGCGACCGAACGTTCCCGCCATCGATCGCTGGCTCGTTAGGACGCGCAGCGCCAATATGGGTGAACTAATAAACACGGGGCTCGACGCGCCGGTAAGGGTCGCGCAGGCCCTGGAGCGCGGCGCCCATGTCGGCATACTGGTCGATCAGTACTACGTGCGCGGTGTGGAGGTAACGTTCTTCGGCCGCAAGACCAGAGCCAACCCGCTGCTGGCGCGGCTCGCCCGCCATTTTGATTGCCCGATTTACGGCGCTCGCGTTGTCCGGCTACCCGGTCACCGGCTACGGCCGGAGCTTAGCGAGGAGATCGCGCCAGCGCGTGACGCCGACGGCAAGATCGATATCACGGGCACCATGCAGATCGTCACCAACGTGATCGAAGGCTGGATCCGCGAACATCCCGAGCAGTGGCTATGGTTGCATCGGCGCTGGCGGCCGGAAGACGAGCTGCCGGCTAGCGCCCGGTCTTCACCCGCGTCCAAATCCGGTTGATCAGCCGCTGCGCGCGCGGGCCGCGCGCGCCTACGATATAGAGCTTGGCCATGGCGGCCGCGTCCGGATAGACGCCGGGATCGTCGAGTACCTTCTTGTCGATGAATTTCTGGCTCGCCAGATTGCCGTTGGCATAAGCGATCATATTGCTGTTTTTTGCCGCCACATGCGGATCGAGCATGAAATTGATGAAGGCGAGCGCCGCGGCTGGATGGGGCGCGTCCTTCGGGATGGCGAGATTGTCGAACCACATCTGTGCGCCCTCCGTCGGGATCGCATAACCGATCTCGACGCCGTTCTTGGCTTCGAGCGCACGGTTCTTCGCCTGCTTGATGTCGCCTGACCAGCCGACCACAAGGCAGATTTCCCCGCTCGCCAGCGCGTTGAGATATTCCGAGGAATGGAATTTGCGCACGTAAGGCCTGATTTTCAGCATCAGGTCGGCAGCGCGTGCGAGATCCTCCGGTTTGGTCGAGTTCGGATCAAGTCTGAGATAATGCAACGCCGCCGGCAGAATATCGTCGGCGGAATCCAGCATGTGCACGCCGCAATCCTGAAACTTGGAAAGCAGCTCCGGCTTGAACACGACGTCCCAACTGTCAACCTTGGCATTCGGCCCGAGCCGCGCGCGCACTGCTTTGACGCTGTAGCCGATGCCGGTGGTGCCCCACATGTAGTTGACGCCGTACTGGTTGCCGGGATCGTAAACGGAAAGCCGCTTGGCGATTTCCGGCCAGACATTGACCAGATTGGGCAGCTTGCTCTTGTCGAGTTTTTGGAACACGCCGGCCATGATCTGCCGTTCGAGGAAATAGGCGGTCGGCACCACTACGTCGTAGCCGGACTTGCCGGCGAGCAACTTGGTCTCCAGCGTCTCATTGGCGTCGAAGGTGTCGTAGACCACCTTGGTGCCGGTTTCCTTGGTGAATTGCTCTAGCACCTGCGGATTAATGTAATCCGACCAGTTGTAGACATTGACCACGCGCTCTTGCGCGCCAACGGGCACAACAACCACGATGCCGACGGCCACGGCCAGGGCGGCGATCGCGAATGCATGTCGCATGGCAATCCTTGGGATATTCAGCTCTTGGTCGGAAGGCCCGCTGCCTTCCAGGCGATGATGCCGCCTGCGAGGTGCGCCTTGTAAGGATAGCCCTGGTCCTGGGCGGCGAGAGAGGCGGTGACCGAGCGGCGGCCGGAGCGGCACGCAAACACCACCTGCTTGCTTTGCGGGTCCGGAACGGCGGCGGGATCAAATTGCGACAACGGCACAATCACCGCGTCCGGGTAGCTCTCCACCGCGGTTTCGTTCGGCTCACGCACGTCGACCAGCAGCATGCGGCCCTCACGCAAGCCGGCGGCGACCTGTTCGGGGGTCAGGTTCTCGACCTCATCGGCGCGTGCGATCTCATCAGCCATGACGCAACTCCTTACCCGGCCCGAGTTTTAGCCGCATTTGGCGCGTCCCGCACCTGACATTTAGCGCCCGGGGTCAAACGGCGACCTGGGTTCCCACCTCCACCACGCGGCCGGTAGGAATCTGAAAGAAGTCAGTGGCGTCGCTGGCCGAGCGCGCCAGCGCGATGAACAGATGATCCTGCCAACCCGGCATGCCCGACTGCGGCGACGGCTTGAGGGCGCGACGCGACAGGAAGAACGACGTCGACATGATGTCAAATTGCCAGCCCAACTTGCGTGCCACCGCCAGCGCCTTCGGCACGTTGGGCTGCTCCATGTAGCCAAACTTCAGCGACACGCGCGAAAAATGCGGCGACAGTGGCGTGATCTTGACCCGGTCGTCCTCCGGCACGCGTGGCGTATCGGCGGTGACAATGGTGAGGATGACGTTGTGCTCGTGCAGCACCTTGTTGTGTTTGAGATTGTGCAGCAGCGCGGTCGGCGCGAATTCTGGATCGCTGGTGAGAAATACCGCCGTGCCCGGCACGAAATGTGGCGGCTTCTTTTCGAAATTGCGGAACAGCGTGTCGAGCGGCACTTCGATGCGCCGCGTTTTGTTGGCGAGGATACTGGTGCCACGCCGCCAAGTCACGATCAGCGTCACCATGGTGAAGCCGAACAGAAGCGGCAGCCAAGCGCCTTCGAACAATTTCATGAAGTTGGCGGAGAAAAAGGTGACGTCCACGACGACGAAAGGAACGATCAGGGCAAGCGCCTGCCACAGCTTCCACTTCCACAGCTTCCAGACCACAAAGAAGGCAAGGAAGCCGTCGACCACCATCGTGGTCGCCACCGCAATGCCGTAGGCCGATGTCAGGTTGCTCGAGGTGCGGAACAGCCCGACCAGCAACAGCACGCCAATCAATAAAATCAGCGTGACGCGCGGAATATAGATCTGGCCGGCATAAGACGCCGACGTGTGTAGGATGGCGAGCCGCGGCAACAGTCCAAGCCGGATCGCTTGATGCACCAGCGAATAGGCGCCGGTGATGACGGCCTGGCTGGCAATCACGGTGGCGGCGGTCGCCAACACCACCATCGGCAGAATGAAATCGTCCGGCACCAGGCGATAAAACGGACTCGCGATGGCGGTCGGATCGGCCAGTACCTTGGCGCCCTGCCCGAAGTAATTGATCAGCAGCGCCGGAAGCACGAGGCCGAACCAGGCCCCCTGAATCGGCTTGCGGCCGAAATGGCCGAGATCGGCGTAGAGCGCCTCGCCGCCGGTCACCACCAGGAATACCGCGCCAAGCGTAATCAGCGCGATCACGCCATGCGAGACCATGAATGAAATGGCGAACCAGGGATTGATGGCGAGCAGCACATGAGGATCGTCATGGATATGGGCGACACCGGCAGCGGCAATGGTGACGAACCACACCACCATGATCGGGCCGAACAGAGCGGCGACCTTCGCGGTGCCCCGCGATTGCACGGAAAACAGCGCAACAAGAATCGCGACTGCAAGCGGGGCGACATAAGACTCGAAAGCCGGGCTTACAATCTTGAGACCTTCGACTGCCGACAACACCGAGATGGCCGGCGTAATCATGGAATCGCCGAGGAACATCGCCGCGCCGATGATACCGGCCAAGTAGACGAACCCGGCGCGACGACCGAGTGCACGCGACGCCAGCGCCATCAACGACAGCGTGCCGCCTTCCCCGTTGTTGTCGGCACGCAGCAGCGTCAGAATATATTTTGCCGTAATGACAATAATCAACGACCACAGGATCAATGACAGCACGCCGAGCACAATCTCGCGGGTCACGACATTATCGGTTGCCGCGGCCATCGCCGCCTCGCGGAACGCGTAAAGCGGGCTGGTGCCGATGTCGCCATAGACGACGCCGACGCAGCCGAGCGCCAGCGCCCAGAACCTCGGCTGGCCCGGCTGATGCGACCCGTTCAATGCGGGATCGAAGTTTCCCGAAATGGTGGAGGAGGACATGAATCTTGTCCGGCAAACATCGATGGCAGGTTTATTGCAATGCAACAATTTACGTGGGGTGGCCTTATACATCCGCGCTAGCCACCTGTGTTGTCAAACTTGCAAGCAAAATCCGCCTACCTATGCAGAATTGCCATAGGATCGTTTAATTTTATTATTCTGAATCAGATACTTGCGGAATTTTCCGGAAGCGAAATACGATTTGGCCGACCACCCGCTTTTACGGCTCCGATATGTCGGGTTTCTGCCGTCAGACGGTAACCTGCGTGCCAACTTCGACCACCCGGCCGGTGGGGATTTGGAAGAAGTCGGTAGCGTCGTTGGCCGAACGCGCCAGCGCAATGAACAGGCGGTCCTGCCAGCCCGGCATGCCCGACGTCGGCGACGGCTTGAGCGCGCGCCGCGATAGGAAGAATGAGGTCGACATGATGTCGAACTGCCAGCCGTGCTTGCGCGCGATCGCCAGCGCTTTCGGCACGTTGGGCTGTTCCATGTAACCGAACTTCAGCGATACGCGCGAAAAATGCGGCGACAACGGCGTGATCTTGACACGGTCGTCTTCCGGCACGCGCGGCGTATCGGCGGTGACAATGGTGAGGATGACGTTGTGTTCGTGCAGCGCCTTGTTGTGCTTGAGATTATGCAGCATTGCGGTCGGGGCAAATTCGGGATCGCTGGTGAGGAACACCGCGGTGCCCGGCACGACATGCGGCGGCTTCTTTTCGAGATTGCGGAACAGCGTATCAAGCGGCACTTCGGTGCGCCGCGTCTTGTCGAACAGGATGGCGGTGCCACGACGCCAGGTCATCATGATCAGGATCATGACCAAACCGAACAGCACCGGCAGCCACGCCCCTTCGAACAATTTCATCGAGGTCGCGACCAGAAACGCCGCATCGACAATGATAAATGTCGACATCAGCAGGACGACGGCCCAAGGGTGCCATTTCCACAACCGCCTGACCACGATGAACGCAAGAATGCCGTCCACCACCATTGTCAGCGACACCGCCAGGCCGTAAGCCGCCGCCAACGCGCTCGAGGTCCGGAACAGCCCGACCAGCAGCAGCACGCCGACCAGCAGCGCCATGTTCACCCGCGGCATGTAGATTTGCCCATGGCGCTCGGCCGAGGTGTGACGGATCGCAAGGCGCGGCAACAGCCCAAGCTGGATGGCCTGGCGGGTCAGCGAATAGGCGCCGGTAATCATCGCCTGGCTGGCGATCACGGTCGCGGCAGTTGCCAGCACCACCAATGGCAGCAGCAGTTGTTCCGGCACCAGACGGTAGAACGGGTTCTCGATCGCGACCGGATTGGCGAGCACCAGCGCGCCCTGCCCGAAATAATTCAAGACCAGAGCCGGAAGTACCAGACCGAACCAAGCCCCCTGGATCGGCTTGCGGCCGAAATGGCCGAGATCGGCGTAGAGCGCCTCGCCGCCGGTGACGACCAAAAAAACAGCACCGAGCGTAATCAGTGCGATCACGCCATGCGAGACCATGAATGAAATGGCGAACCAGGGATTGATGGCGAGCAGCACATGAGGATCGTCATGGATATGGGCGACACCGGCAGCGGCAATGGCGATGAACCAACATGCCATCACCGGTCCAAAATAGGTTGCAACCCGCGCGGTCCCGCGGCTCTGCGCCGAAAACAAAGCGATCAGGATCACAACCGTGAGCGGCACCACCGAATGCTCGAAAGCCGGGGTAACAAGCTTCAGACCCTCGACCGCGGACAACACGGACAGCGCCGGCGTAATCAGCGACGCGCCGTAAAACATCGATGCGCCCACGATACCGAGAAACAGAACCATGGGTGTACGTCGCCCGATCGCGCGGAAGGCCAGCGCGGTCAGCGACAGCGTGCCGCCTTCCCCGTTGTTGTCGGCGCGCAGCAGCGTCAGAACATATTTTGCCGTAATGACAATAATCAACGACCACAGGATCAGCGACAGCACGCCAAGCACGATGTCGGCGGTGACGATCTCCTCGCCCGCCGCCGCGGACGCCGCCTCGCGAAAGGCGTAGAGCGGGCTGGTGCCGATGTCGCCATAGACGACGCCGACGCTACCCAGTGACAAAGCGACGAAGCTCGGGGGCGCTTCCTTGCCGGTACCCGCAAGGTCGGCCTCGACGGAAACTGCCGTCTCGTTCACGCCATCATTCATCGATGTTGTTTCGGTCCGCCGTCGGGCTGGAAGGCGCGGCTTATATCACCGCAACGGGCGACACAATACCGGCGTTTTACGCCGTCCACCGGCCATGGAAGCCGGCCGAGGCCCGGAATTCGGACGTATTAGGGGGTGAAATTGGCAGGAATCGGCGGCGCTTCCCGCATCAGGGTAATGGTCACCCTGCGGTTCGGCGACATGGAGGGATTGTCAGCGAACAACGGATCGGTATCGGCCTTGCCGGCGACCTGAAAGATATGCTCCGACGGAAGGCCTTCGGCGGCGAGAACCTGGCGTACGGCATTGGCGCGGTCGGCAGACAGTTCCCAGGCGCCGTAGCCGGGCGTGGCTGGCACCTTGCTGGCGGCAGTGTGGCCGGTGATGGAGACGCGATAGGGCATCGCTTTGAGCGCCGGAGCAATTTTCTGAATCAACTTGCGGGTGCGCTCATAGGGTTCCTTGCGGCCGTCCGGAAACATCGAGCGGCCATCCTGGTCGACGATCTCGATGTTGAGACCCTCTTTGGTCTCCTCGACCATGATGTTCTTGGATGCCTCGGTGATCTCCGGCATATCCTGCAACGCTTGGCGCACCGAGGCGGCAGCGAGCGCGAAGTCGCGATCCTGCTTGAAACGCGCGCCATAGGTATGCTGACGGTCGTGCTCGTCGGGTGACGGTGTGGCGGAGGCCTCCTTCGGATCAACATGGGCGGCATTCTTGAGCCGCGGCCGCGTCGGCAGGCCGAGCACTTCGATGATGCCGGAATAGCGCACACGGTCCTGCACGCCGAAGGCGTCGCGCATGGAGCCGGCGACGACTTGAAGCTTGGCTTGGTCCTGGGTGGAAAAGGCGACCAGCATCACGAAGAAACTGACCAGAAGCCCCATGAGGTCGGCGAAGGTGACGAACCAGCCGTGACCGCTGCCGTGTCCCGCATCTTTTCGCCGCGCCATGATACGCCTTCACTTGCGGGGCGGCTTAAGCAGCCACCGGCTCCGCTTCTTCCGCTACGCCTTCGCCTTCACTGTGGCGGTGCTTCTCGGGCAGATAGGCAAGAAGCATTTCGCGCACCAAAGTTGGACTCTTGGCCTCGCGGATCATCAGGATGCCGTCGATGATGAGCGTGCGGTTGATCTCTTCGTCCACCAGCTTGAGATGCAGCTTGTCGGCGATCGGCAAGCACAACAGGTTGGCAAGCGCGGCGCCGTAGAATGTCGCCAGCAGCGCCACCGCCATGAACGGGCCGAGCTTGGAAGGATCGGTCATATTGGCGAACATCTGCACCATGCCGATCAGCGTGCCGATCATGCCGAAAGCCGGCGCACAATCCCCGATCGCGCGGTATATCTTCTGGCCTTCGTCGAGATGGGTAAGGAAATTGTCGCGGTCGCGTTCGAGATTGTCGCGGATGAAGGAGGTATCGTAGCCGTCAGCGACGAAGCGAATACCTGTGGCGAGGAACGCGTCCTCAATCTCGACTTTCTCCAGGCCGATTGGCCCCTGCTTGCGGGCGATCTCGGCGAGGCCGGCGAGTTCGTCGACCAGGTCGCGCTGGCTCATGCGGCGCAGCGAGAAGGCGAATTTGGCGCCGAGCGGCAGGCCATGAAAGATGGAGGCCAGCGGGAAGCGGATCAGCGTGGCGGCAAAGGAGCCGCCGAAGATCACGATGAACGCATGCATATCGACGAACATACGCAGGTCGCCGCCCAGCATGATCAGCGTGGCGAGCACCGCCGCACCGGCCAGCAGGCCTAGACCTGTTGCGATATCCATAACTTGACCCCACCAACGCCGACAACTTGCGGAGAACCGCCTCCGGAATCCGACCCTAGACGGGTGGCGTTAATCGGCGGTAAAGCCTAACCGTTGGTGAAAGAAAAACCGCCCGCCGAGGGCCCTGTTAGCCCCCGTGACCAGCCGCCAAAATGCTGTAAATATCACGGCAAGCGGCCCTGTTGCCCACGGCACCTGGTTAAGAGCCGTTAAGAATTGGAGGAGTGCGACCCATGCGAGAGATCGGCCATTTCATCGGCGGCAAGGAGGCGAAGGGGACTTCCGGGCGTTTCGGCGATATTTTCAATCCCAATACCGGCGAGGTGCAGGCCAAAGTCGCGCTCGCCAAGCATTCCGAAGTCGAGCACGCCATCGCCAACGCCGCGGCTGCGCAACCAGGCTGGGCGGCGACCAATCCGCAGCGGCGCGCGCGGGTCATGTTCAAGTTTCTCGAGCTGGTGCAGAAGGATTTCGAAAACCTCGCCAAGCTGCTCTCTGCCGAGCATGGCAAGGTTTTGAGCGATGCGCGCGGCGACGTGCAGCGCGGCGTCGAAGTCGTGGAATTCGCCTGCGGCATTCCGCATCTGATGAAGGGCGAATACACCGAAGGCGCCGGCCCTGGCATCGATCTTTATTCAATGCGCCAGCCGCTCGGCGTGGTGGCCGGCATTACGCCATTCAATTTTCCGGCCATGATCCCGATGTGGAAATTCGCACCGGCGATCGCCTGCGGCAATGCCTTCATCCTCAAGCCGTCCGAGCGCGATCCAGGCGTGCCGATGCGGCTCGCCGAACTGATGATCGACGCAGGGCTGCCGCCCGGCATCCTCAATGTCGTCAACGGCGACAAGGAAGCGGTGGATACGCTGCTTAACGATCGCCGCGTGAAGGCAATCGGTTTCGTCGGCTCCTCGGCGATCGCGGAATACATCTATACGACGGCTTGCGCCAACGGCAAGCGCGTGCAGTGCTTCGGCGGCGCCAAGAACCACATGATCGTGATGCCGGACGCCGACATGGATCAGGCGGTCGATGCGTTGATCGGTGCCGGCTACGGCTCGGCCGGCGAGCGCTGCATGGCGATCTCGGTGGCGGTGCCGGTCGGCAAAAAGACCGCCGACATCCTAGTGGAGAAGCTGATCCCGCGGGTGGAAGGCCTGAAGATCGGCCCCTCCTCGGACGACAAGGCCGACTACGGCCCGATGGTGACCAAGGAGCTGCTCAACAAGGTGCGCGGCTATATCGACACCGGCGTCAAGGAAGGCGCCAAGCTGGTCGTGGACGGACGCGGATTCAAGTTGCAGGGCTATGAGAACGGCAATTTCATCGGCGGCTGCCTGTTCGACGAAGTCAAGCCGGACATGAAGATCTACAAGGAAGAGATTTTCGGGCCGGTGTTGTCAGTGGTGCGCGCCAAGGATTACGAGGAAGCGGTGCGGCTCCCCTCCGAGCACGACTACGGCAACGGCGTCGCCATCTTCACCCGCGACGGCGACGCCGCGCGCGACTTCACCAACCGCGTGGAGGTCGGCATGGTGGGGGTGAATTTCGCGATTCCCGTGCCGCTGTCCTATTTCACCTTCGGCGGCTGGAAGCGCTCCGGCTTCGGCGACCTCAATCAGCACGGACCGGATTCGATCCGCTTCTACACCAAGACCAAGACCGTGACGTCGCGCTGGCCGTCCGGCATCAAACAAGGCGCCGAATTCGTCATCCCGACCATGAAATGAGGTCGAAAATCCAGAATGAGGCTGGCTTGGATCGCCGGAAGCTTGCTCATGACACCTTTGTTGGCAGGATGCGCCAGCGAGCAGCTTGCGGCAACGGATACAGCATCAAGCCTCGATATGAACGGTCGATGGATCCTGTCGGCGCCCAACGCGCCGAGCTGCGGCATGATGTTCGAAACCGCGGCGGATGGGATACAAGGCGCCATAAGGCCGGAAGGCGGCTGCCCGGGTGAATTATTCAAGAGCCGGCGCTGGCAGCTCGCGCAAGGTCAGCTCACGATCAACGACCACGAAAACCAGCCGTTGGCGCAACTCAAATTCGCCGCCGGTCATTTCGAAGGCCAATCCACCGATGGTTTGCCGGTGCGGCTCACGCACTAAGTCAGTTCAACCGACAGGAACCCTATGGCCGAATTTCAGCTTTATTGCTTCGCCCAGTCCGGCAACGCCTACCGCGCCGCGCTGATGCTCAATCTGATCGGCGCCGACTGGGAGCCGGTCTGGATCGATTTCTTCGCCGGCGGCGCCACGCGCAAGCCGGAGTACCGCGACGAGATCAACGAGATGGGCGAGGTGCCGGTGCTGGTGCACGGCAAGAAGAAGCTCACGCAATCGGCCGTCATCCTTACCTACCTCGCCGATTTGACCGGCAAGTTCAAGCCGCAAGGCGAGGACGAGAAACTGGAGGCGCTGCGCTGGATCATCTTCGACAACCAGAAGGTCAACGGCTTTCTCGGGCCGTACCGCTTCCTGAAGAATTTCGCTCCGAAGCCGGGCGACCCGGCGGTGATGGCATTCATGAAAGCGCGCATCGACAGCGCGCTCGCCATCGTCAACAAGCGGCTGACGGGGCGGCAATTTCTGGTGAGCGACAAGCCGACCATCGCCGATATTTCGATGACGGCCTATTTCTACTACCCGCCCGAGGAATTCGGCTTCGACATTCCCAAGGAGCATCCGGCGATCAAGGCCTGGATGGAGCGCATGAAGGCGCTGCCCGGCTGGGCGCATCCTAACGACCTGATGCCCGGCCATCCCTTCGGCACGCGGCCGGCGAATTAGGGCATGCACGCATAAATCGATATGGGTGAGCCGCGGTCGGTCTATGTCCGCCTTGCCCCCGAAAGCGGACATCCGACGCATGAGATGGCATGTCCGCTAGGTGCAACATGCGGACTCATGCAGTGCAAGATTATCGGAAGGAAACCCCAATTTGTTTTTGGCCGCGCCATACGAGATGGCATGACCGGTTAATTTGATAACTTTTGGCTACGAGCATAAAACTATCGGGAACCCCAAGAGGACTGGAAACTTCGAGACATGCGCCGTTGGAGGAAATATTGCGGATCACGCAATTGATCGCGCCCCCATGCTCAAATGCGATCGTCGCAGCCTTTAGCTTTCGAGCTCTTTGGCTCTTTCGACGATTTACGGTAGCCATAATACAAAGGCCTCCGTTGCCCCGCGGTGGCGGGGGCCGTCAGTTTTCTCCTTCTGGACAAGGGTTATAAGCGCAAGATCCTCTTGCGCCGCATGACCGTACCATAGAAAATGACAGTAACAGTTTCTCTAAAAATTATAATAAATGAACCGTGAACAAACGCCCGGCAGTAGTTCGCGAACGACGCAGTGCCATCACTCCGGTGCCGCCCAATGTCCGCGGTTACTCCAATAGCGGACAAACGCGGGCGCAACAGGGTTGTCCGTTAAGTGCCAATAGCCGACATGAAGGACGATTACGAGCGTTCAGGAAGTAGCGCGGCCGCGCGGGGCAAAATCACCCTGATTTCGGTGAACTCGCCCGGCTCCGTATCGACCTCAATAGACCCGCCATGTTGCTTGACGATGATGTCGTGGCTGATGGACAGGCCCAGCCCGGTCCCTTCGCCGGCAGGTTTGGTCGTAAAGAATGGATTGAACATATTTCCCTTCACGTCGGGCGGAATTCCCGAACCGTTGTCACGGATCCTTATCTCCACGCTGTTGCCCAGGTTTATGGTCGCAGCCGCGAGGCTCGGCTCATAGTCGCCGGCATTCGCTTCGGCTTTGCGCTTCGTGGCCGCATAGAATCCGTTTGAGATCAGGTTGAGCAGCACGCGGGTTATGTCCTGCGGGAAGACGTCGACCTCGCCGGCGGATGGATCCAGCGACCTCTCCAGGGTGATATTGAAGCCGTGCTTCGCGGCCCTGGCGCCGTGATAAGCAAGGTTGAGGCTCTCCTCGACCAGGGCGTTGATATCCACCAGTCGGTGCCCACCGGAATCTTCGCGCGAGTGCAGCAGCATGTTCTTGACGATTGAATCAGCGCGCTTGCCGTGCTGCACGACCTTATCGAGATTGCCCTGCAGCATATCCGCGATCTCGCTGATCTGTGCTCGTAGCTTGTCGTCGAGAGGTCCGGCAAGCCCCTGGCGCAATTCGCCAATGAGCTCGACGGAGATCGCCGAGAAGTTGTTAACGAAATTGAGTGGATTCTTGATCTCATGGGCGATGCCGGCGGTCAGCTGACCGAGCGAGGCGAGTTTCTCGGTCTGCACCAGGCGGTCCTGCGTGGTGCGCAAGTCCTGCAGCGAGGCGGCCAATTCGCGCGTGCGGGCCTCAACACTTTCAAACAACCGCACGTTCTCAATTGCGATTGCCGCCTGGTCGGCGAAGGTTGTAACCAGTTCGACTTGCCTGTCGGTGAAGGGGCGCACCTCGTTACGGGTCAAGATCAACACGCCGATCGGGGCTTTTTCGCGCAGCATGGGAACGCACAGAATCGTGCGATAATCACCCAGTCGCTGCGCCTCAACCTGGGTGTATTCCGGATCGACTGTTACGTCGGCGATGTGGATGACACGCCCTTCGAGCAGTGCGCGCCCGGATGCTGAGCCTCTTTCGGCCTTGATCGGAACATCTTTGATATAATCCATAAATTCACGAGTAAACCCGTAAGCCTCGGTTCGGTAGAAGGCTCCATCTTTCTCGCGGAGAATGGTGGCCTTGTCGGCATCGCAGAACTGAGCAGCTGATTCGATGAGGGTCGGGAGTACCGCCCGCAAATCAAACGCCGAGCGACTGATCACTTTCAACACGTCGGCGGTCGCCGTTTGTTGCTGGAGCGATTCCGAAAGATCGCGCGTGCGCGCTTGAACCTCATCGAACAATCGCACGTTCTCGATCGCAATCACGGCCTGGTCGGCAAAGGTCGTTGCAAGCTCTATCTGCTTTTCTGTAAACGGGTTCACCTCATCGCGGGTAAGCGCGAAGACACCAATCACTGTTCCCTCGCGCAATAGAGGTACGCCGAGGTTAGTTCGGTATCCGAATGCCTTTTGATAGCCTGTCGCCTTGTATTCAGGATCAGCCAGCACGTCCGGAATATGGACAGTTTTTCCTTCCAGCACGGCTCGCCCAGTAACGCTACCCCGATCCGGACGTATTGGGTGTTCGAGCGCGTATTGTTGCGCTTCGCGCGAGAAGCCATAGCTTGATCCGAAGCGTAACAGGTCCCCGTCGCGTCGAAAAACAACGCCTCTATCGGCGCCGCAAAGTCGGGCAGCTGACTCGGTCAGGGTGTCGAGCACGATTGGCAAATCGAACGTCGACCGGCTTATAACCTTGAGCACGTCGGCGGTGGCGGTCTGCTGCTGCAACGATTCCCGCAGCTCGCTGAGCAGTCGCGTGTTCTCGATGGCAATGACGGCCTGCGCGGCAAAATTCGACACCAGTTCGATCTGCTTGTCGGTAAACGGCCGCACTTCCTGGCGATAAATGGCGATCACACCGATCAGCGCACGCTCTTTAAGCATCGGCACCATTAAAATGGTTCGGGCACGGCCGAATTTAATGATTGGCTCATCGGGATATTCCGCGGGGAGGTCCGCGATGTGCACGATCTCCTTCGTCTCGGTAATGCGGTAGAGGCTTGTCGCTGATCGTGGAATTAATGGGTCGCGTTGGTTCGCTGCGCGATATTCTGGCGGCGCATTGTATAGAGCAGCGCGCCGAAACGTGTCACCCTCGAACAGTGCGAGGGTGCCGAAGTTTGCTTCGCAGATTCGAACTGCGTTTTCTAGCATCGCATTGAAGACCGGCTCAAGCTCGCCGGGCGAGCTTGAGATGACCTTGAGCACCTCCGCGGTCGCCGTCTGCTGCTCTAGCAACTCGGTCAAATCGTCGGTGCGCTGGCGCAGTTCGTTGAGCAGGCGGGCATTCTCGATAGCGATGACGGCCTGGGCGGCGAAGTTCTGTACCAGTTCGATCAGCTTGCCAGTGAAGGGGCGGACTTCCTGGCGATAAATGGCGATCGCACCGATCACCTCGTTCTCTTTAAACATCGGCACGGCCAAAACCGTCCGGGCGCCAGCAATATCGACCATGGGGAGTATCGCCGGGTCGCGTTCGATATTGGCTTCGTCTTCCCTGGTGTCGGCAATGTGTAGCACCTGCTTCGTTGCGATAAGACGACGGAGCGGGTGTTTCGGGCCGCAGGGGATGAGCGGGTCGCGCCGGCGAAATTCTTCCCATGCGGGCAACCCGCCATACACTGCCGCGACCCGCCACTCATCTCTGTCGTATAGGAGGAGATTTCCAAATTGGGCTGCGCACAGGCGGGTGGCGTTCTTCAACACGCCTTGGAACACCGGCGCCAGATCGTCTGGTGAACTTGAGATAACGCTTAACACTTCCGCGGTTGCGGTCTGCTGCTCGAGCGATTCGCGCAGCTCGTTGAGCAGCCGCGTATTCTCGATGGCGATGACCGCTTGGGAGGCGAAGTTTTGTACCAGCTTGATCTGTTTGTCAGTAAAGGGCCGCACTTCCTGGCGATAGATTCCAATGACCCCAACCAGCTCATTATCCTTCAACATCGGAACGGCAATCAGCGTTCGTGCCCCTGCCAACTGGACAATGGCTGCCGTGGCGGCAACACCCTCCGCCTGCATGTCGGCGATGTGAATGACCTGCTTGGTCTGTTTGACGCGATCAAGGTCCGATCCTGACGGCGGCCGAAATACAGGTTCGTGCCGCCGATGTTTGAGATATTCCTCCGACGCACCGTAGGAAGTAACGAATCGGAGCGCATCACCCTCGCACAGGAGTAGGTTCCCAAATTTTGCTCCGCAAATCCGCACCGCGTTCTCCAGCATGGCGCTAAATACTGGTTCCAGTTCCCCGGGCGAGCTTGAAATGACCTTCAGCACCTCCGAGGTCGCGGTCTGCTGCTCCAGGGATTCGGAAAGATCATCGGTGCGCTGGCGCAGCTCGTTGAGCAGGCGCGTGTTCTCGATGGCAATAACCGCCTGGCCGGCGAAATTCTGCACCAACTCGATTTGCCGATCGGGGAAGTGCCCGGTTTGAGCCCGCCCAATGACAATCGATCCAATTGGTTTGCCTTCCCGCAGCATGGGGACTGCCAGGAGGCTGCGATACTCTGCCCCGGTCCCGCTCAACGTGGCTTCGAGCTTGTACTCTTTGTCAAGGCGAGTGTCGGGAATCTGCGCGACCGCACCGTTAAGAATTGAGCGTCCCGCGGCACTATCTTGGTTCGGCGCTGCCGGGAAAGCGCTTCTCGCCGCTTCGACCCCCTTAGAATCCATTTGTGTGTACGCGACAAGGTGCACCCGTTCGCCATCGTACTGGAAGAGGTTACAGAACTCAGCCGAACAGAGCCGCGCGGCGCTCGCCGCAATCATGTCGAACACCGGCTGCGCATCGGTCGGCGAAGTGCGAATGATGCGAAGAATCTCGGCGGTCGCGGTCTGCTGTTCACGCGCCTCGTCGCGCTCGCGCTTTAGGCGATCAAATTGTTCCGGCCGGTGGTCAGTCGATGCGGATACGCTCGGCGCTTTGCGACCCTTGGGCCGAATCGGGCTACGGCCTCCGCCTTTAACCGGCTGGCCGCTTGCTCCACCACGCCGTTTCATGTCGCGCCCCTTAGGCGTTCACGACGACGCTCAATTTTACCAAGTTCCAGCGGCTACGTCATGTCCGCTTCGGGTCAAAAGCGGACAAACCGTCCCCGGCCAAAATCGACCTTCGTCCGCTGTTGGTCCGAGAGCGGACAAACGCGGGCGCAACCGGATTGTCCGCTAAGTGCCATACGCAGACATTCCGGAGCGTCGCGATAAATGGCCGGGCCAACCGGCCCGCGCGCAAGAGGCTTCATGGCGTGAAAATAATCGCCGCGTCAATCCTGCGCTTCAAAATCTTCGTAGTGCATCTTAGTCTGCGACTCGATCAAGTCGAGCATCCCGTTTGCATTTTTTGCCTTCACTAAGATCTTTGATGCCTTTTTGAAGGCTTCACCGAAAATTCCGCGACTATTGAGCGGACAGACCATGAGACAGATCTTGCAGCCGTAGAGCTTGTGGAAATAGGGTTCGCAAGCGGGCGTATCGACGTGCCAGCGCTCTACCCCATTGATTACCTTCTTGTCCGGTTTGATTGCGTCACCAGGGCAAAATCGTTCGCACACACCACACTTCATGCAAACTTCATCGATACCAAAATCTTGCGGCCCATCCGGCCTCAATGGCATTTGCGTCGAGACAGCGCCGAGGCGAAACGAAGATCCCAACTCCGGCGAGATCAACGAACCGTGTTTGCCGAGTTCGCCGAGCCCGGCTAGATAGGCCATTGCCACGAGAGGGAGATCGCCCTCGTTTGGTTGCATAGCGGCGCTGTAGCCGTGAGCAGCGATCTGCTGCGCGAGCCGCACGCCGATATCGTCCAATTTGTGATACACTCGATGCACCTCGTCCTGCGAGCGCGGGCCGATATCGGCCATGTTGTCGTAGGACATCGCAATACCGAACACGACCACGAACTCATGGTTTAGCGCGCCGGCTTGGGTAAAGACGAAACGAGGATCGCATCTGGCAACCCCGACGACATCCGCTCCCATCTCCCGCATCGACTTTTTCAACTCTTCGGTATTCGCCGCAACGTCGACGATGTTGGTCCGCTCCGGATTAACGGGGGGCTGCCGGTTTGGATATAGGATGTTGTTGCGAATATAGATGCTGCGTTTTGCGGCCGGCGGCATACGCGCCCGAAATCGCGCTGCCCGATCGGCATCGCTGCCGCCGACATGCGCGCGCGTTGGTCGCTCGGCGCGCGAAATGTCGATCTTGCCCATAGGCGCTCCCCCGGCACCACCCGCACTGGTTTAGGACGAATTGCCTTACCTGCGGCGTAGACGATAGCAGACGACGCTATGTTCGAGATACCATAAGCTCCGCTTATGTCCACCGTGGGTCATGGGTGGACGGGGCACAATAGCAAAAATATCACTGTTCGATCAGATCGCTGGCGACACGGCGAATTACGCGTAAATCGCTGGTCGGCGGCACCCTCTCGCGCGTTTTCTCCGAGCCACTCGGTCCTAGGCGATTAGCGCGCACCTGCAACGCTCTTGAGCATATGCTTCGCCGCCTCGCTGCGCGTGCCGATCCATACGCCGGGGGTCCCCTTGGCGATTTCCATGGCCGCCTCATAGGCCCAGGCTCCCATCGGCCGGCCGAATACATGGGCATGCGCGGTGGCGTCCAGCAATACGGCCCCCGTCTCGCGATGGCGCAGCCGCGCAAGCGTGCTCTCGAAAGTCTCCACATATTGGCGCGGTGAATTGCCGTAGCGGAGAATGATCGGCATGTCGTTCACCTCGATCGTGAAGGGCATCGCCACTATTCTCCGTCCGGAAAAATCCTGGATGTAGGGCAGGTCGTCATCCATTACGTCGCCGTGCCAAAGATAGCCGGCCTCGGCAAGCAGCCGGAACGAGTCAACGCTTGGCGTGGCGCGCGGGCTCATCCAGCCTTTCGGCGCGCTACCGATGACATCGGCGATGAGCTGCGTCGTCTTGGCGATTTGTTCTTTTTCCGCGGCCTCGGTGAGCATGACAGGAATGATCTCCTGGCCATAGCCATGCGCAATGACGTCGTGCCCGGCCGCGGCGACCGCCTTGACCGCTTCAGGATGCCGCTCTGCAAGGACACCGCTCACCATGACGCCCGCCTTCAGCTTGTGATGTTCCAAACTTTCGAGCAGCCGCCAGATTCCGCGCACCGCACCATAGTTGCCGAAAGAAAGCGCGTTGGTATCGAAATTACCCGCCGGCAGCGGATTGCCCATGGGGCCGATCCCTGGGCCCTTACCATCGCTCCAGGCCTCAAACGCGATATTGAAGAAGATCGCGATGCGGTTCCCCCCGGGCCAACGAAAGCTTTTATCCAGCCGCGTCACCATCGCGCCTTTTGCAATTAAATCCTTCTCGCCCGTCATTGGTGGTGCTCCTGGTGTTGTGTGTCGCTCTCTCTCAGCGGCTGACTTGAAAACCTTGCAGTTTTTCTGAATTTTTCTGCATTGATCCAGATCAACGGAGTCAATCCGGGATTTCCCGGCAGTCACGTCGGCATTTGGCTGCCCGGTCAGGCGTCCACGGCCTGGTATTCAGCGATCGTGCTGATGATGGCTGTGCGCGTGATCGTGGCCATGCCCGTGGCCGTGCGACGAGGCATAGGCGCCACCTTCGGGCTCGAACGGCGCTTCGATCAGTGCCAGCTTGGCCCCGAGCGACATAAGCAGGCTTTCGACGCTCGCATCACGCCGCGCGCGGATACGATTGGGCAAGAGCTGCACCGGCACGTGGCGGTCACCGAGATGCCAGGCGAGCCGCGCAAGAGACGGCAAATCGGCGGCGCGCGCCTCGATCAACGGCTCCGGCGCGGCCACCACTTCCACCAGGCCGCCGTCATTGAGAACCAGCAGATCATCGGTGCGCAGGCGGGCGGGCTCGGCAAGTTCGATTTCGTAGCTGCCGCCCTTGATGCCGGTGACAGCGATCCTCTGCGCGCTGCGTTGGGCGAAGTCGAGGATGACGGTGTCAATGACCGGCCGATTGCCCCGCTCGCCAGCCTTAAGGACGCATATGGCGCGCGGCATGGACGGGAGCGTCGGCGAATCAGTTCAGGCGCGCCGGGCGATCTTCATCACCGGCAAGCCCGGGCGATCCATGCGCGAGCGGCGCTTCCGCCGGGGCGGCGGCACCGGCGGTGGATGCGGTCGCCGCTGCATCCTTGCGCTGGAATCCGCGGTGGGACCACCAGCCGAGCGGCAGGCAAGCAAGATAGGCGAGCGTGCCGATGGTGAGCACCTCCCACGGATAGCTGATCAGCAGCGCGAAGAACAACACGACAACAACAAAGACCGGCAGCACCATTTCCGGCGGCACGCGCTTGCCCACCCGCTTGCCGGAGAATACCGGCAGCCGCGATACCATCAGCAGGCCGATCAGCAGCGTGTAGAAGAACGTGATCCATACGACGACGAGGCCGGTCGGCATGCCGAGCAGAGCGAGATAGATCGGCAGCAGCACGGTGATGGCGCCGGCCGGCGCCGGAATACCGGTGAAGAAATTGCCGGCCCAGACCGGCTGGTTGGGCTCGTCGATCATCACGTTGAAGCGCGCGAGGCGTAACCCCGCGCAGATCGCGAACACCAGCGCGGCGATCCAACCCGCCGACTTGAGCTCGTGCAGGCCCCAGAAATACAGGATCAGCGCTGGCGCCACGCCGAAATTGACGAAGTCGGCGAGGCTGTCGAGTTCGGCGCCGAAGCGCGAGGTGCCCTTGAGAAGCCGCGCGATGCGGCCGTCGATGCCATCGAGCAGGGCTGCGAACACGATGGCCGCGAGCGCCAGCTGGATATTGTTCTCGACCGCCATGCGGATCGCGGTCAGGCCGGCGCACAGTGCCAAGAGCGTAATTAGATTGGGCAGCAGCGTGCGCATCGGGACCGCCTTGAAGCGGCGGCGGCGCGACGGCGGCGGGGCGGGATCGAGCGGCTGAAACACCATGGGCGCTAATATAGAGGCTCGGGTTCGCCCGCGCCACGGCGCCTCGGCGTAGCTTTGGCCCCAGCGTTAACGATTTATCTGCTGCGGAAGGCGCGCCCGGCATCGCCGAGCCGCAGGTCGGCAAGCACGGTTTCGCCGCCGACCGCGGTCTGCCCGATCGCCACCAGCGGGACGACGCCCTCCGGCAGGTAGATGTCGAGGCGGGAGCCAAAACGGATCATGCCGAAGCGCTCGCCGGCGCCGATGGGCTGGCCGGTGCGTACGAAGCAGACGATGCGGCGGGCGACCAGGCCGGCGATCTGCACCACCGCCACGCGCGCTCCTGCGGTGGCGATCACCAGCGAGTTGCGCTCGTTGTCGGCGCTGGCCTTGTTGAGGTCGGCGTTGAAGAACTTGCCGGGCTGGTAAACGATTTTTTCGATGGTGCCGGCGACCGGGCTGCGGTTCACGTGGCAGTCGAACACGCTCATGAAGATGGATACGCGCGGCAGCGCCTTATCGCCGAGGCCAAGCTCGTGCGGAGGCGCTGCGGTAGTGATCTGGCTGACGCGGCCGTCGGCCGGCGCCACCACGAGGCCATTGCGCACCGGCGTGACGCGCGGCGGGTCGCGGAAGAAAAAGACGCACCACAGCGTCGCCAGCGTGCCGAGCCAGCCGAGCGGCGTCCACAGCCAGAACAAAAAGAGGCTGACCAGCGCGAAGGCACCGATGAATGGATAGCCCTCCGGCGTGATCGGCACGATTTGGGAGCGGATGGAATCGGAAATCGACATGCGCCTATTTTACTCCGCCGCGTCGGCCGGCAGGTCGATGGCAACCGGCGTTTCCACGTCGATCTCATCCACGACCGGCGGCGGATTGCGGTTGGGCGCAACCGGTTCTTCGCCGGCCAGTGCGAGCTTCTCGCGCGCCTCCTCGGCCTCGCGCTGCCGGTTCCACATGCTGGCATAGAGCCCGTCCTTGGCCAGCAGCACGCCATGGGTGCCGCGCTCGACGATCTCGCCCTGATCGAGCACGATGATCTCGTCGGCGCCGACGATGGTGGAGAGCCGGTGCGCGATCACCAGGGTGGTGCGGCCGGTCGAGACCCGATCGAGCGCGTCCTGGATTTCTTTCTCGGTATGGCTGTCGAGCGCGGAGGTTGCTTCGTCGAGCAGCAGGATCGGTGGTCCTTTCAGGATGGTGCGGGCGATGGCGACGCGCTGCTTCTCGCCGCCCGAGAGCTTCAAGCCGCGCTCGCCAACTTCCGTTTCGTAGCCCCTGGGCGCCAACCGGATGAACTGGTCGATCTGGGCCAGCCGGGCGGCCTCCTCGACTTCGGCGTTGCTCGCCTCCCAGCGCCCGTAGCGGATGTTGTAGCGGATGGTGTCGTTGAACAGCACGGTGTCCTGCGGCACCATGCCGATGGCCTGGCGCAGCGATTTCTGCGTCACCTGGGCGATGTTCTGGTTATCGATCAGGATGCGGCCGCCGGACAAATCGTAGAAGCGGAACAGCAGCCGCGAGATGGTCGATTTGCCGGCGCCCGAGGGGCCGACCACCGCCACCGTCTTGCCGGCCGGCACTTCGAAGCTGACACCTTTAAGAATGCGGCGCTCCGGCTCATAGGCGAATGAAACATTCTCGAAGCGGATGTCGCCGCTCGAGACTTTGAGCGGGGCAGCGCCGGCCACGTCCATGATTTCCGGCTCGCGCGACAGAATCGAGAACATCAGCTCGATATCGGTCACCGCCTGCTTGATCTCGCGATAGACCATGCCCATGAAATGGAGCGGCTGGTAGAGCTGGATCATCATGGCGTTGACCAGCACGAAGTCGCCGACCGTCTTGGTGCCGGCGCGCACCTCGAACGCACACATCACCATGGCGGTGGCGAGCCCGACGGTAAATATCACCGCCTGACCACCGTTGAGCACTGCGAGCGAGGTATAGGCCTGGACGCTGGCGCCCTCGTAGCGCGCCATGGCGCGATCGTAGCGCGCGGCTTCGCGCTCCTCGGCGCTGAAATATTTCACCGTCTCGTAGTTGAGCAGCGAGTCGATCGCCTTGATATTAGCGTCATTGTCGCTGTCGTTCATCTTGCGGCGGATGCCGATGCGCCATTCGGTCGCATGATAGGTATAAACCATGTACATCGAGACGGCGATCAGGACCACCAGGACGTAGCGCCAGTCGAACCGCCACATCAGCACGGCGGCAACGAGCGTCACTTCGACAATGGTCGGCGCCAATTGCAGGATCACCATGCGCACGATCGTTTCGATGGCGTTGCGCCCGCGCTCCAGCACGCGCGTCAGGCCGCCGGTCTTGCGCTCGAGGTGAAATCGCAGCGACAGCTCGTGCATGTGCACGAAGGTGCGGTAGGCGAGCCGGCGCACCGCATGCATCGACACCTTGGCAAAGACGCCGTCGCGCGATTGCTGCAACAGCGCCATCAGGATGCGCATGCCGCCATAGGCGATCGTCATGGCAATGGGCACGGCCACCACGAAAGTGAGCCAATGCGCCGCCGGCGCGCCGGCGCCACTGACGAGCGCGTCGGTCGCGTATTTGAAGGTGAAGGGAACCGCGATGGTGGCGAGCTTGGCGGCCAGCAGCAAAGCCACCGCGCCAAGCACGCGCAACTTCAGGTCGGCCCGGTCGGACGGCCAGATATAGGGCCACAGATGGACGAGCGTTGATAACAGCGCCCCGCGGCTGGCGGAGACGTGCGACTCGTCTTCGGATGCCCGGTGGTGGTGGTGATGGTCGCTCATTCAAGGCCCGGAAGCGTCAAGGCTCTCCATATAGGAGGATTCCTGCCGGTAATCACCCTCGCCGCCAGCGAAAGTGCCGTTTCGGCAAGGGTTTCCGCCCTCGCCTTGACGGCGCCAGCGACGCAGCGCACATGCATGGCCATGAACAAAATCGACAAAATGAGCAAAATCCAAAGAATCTGCGTCTATTGCGGCTCCAGTCCGGGAACAGACCCCGCCTACGTGCGGGCTGCCCGCGCCTTCGGGGAAATCCTCGCCAAAAACGGCATCGGCCTAATCTATGGCGGCGGCGCCGTCGGCATCATGGGCGAGCTCTCGCAAGCGGTGGTCAAGCACGGCGGGAAGGTCAACGGCATCATCCCCGAATTCCTGATGGCGCGCGAGCACGCGCTCAAGACCACGCAAGGCCTGATCGTCACGCGCGACATGCATGAGCGCAAGCGCAAGATGTTTGAGATGGCGGACGCCTTCGTGGCGCTGCCGGGCGGCGTCGGCACGCTGGAGGAATTGGTCGAGCAGCTCACCTGGGTGCAGCTCGGCCGCCACAAGAAGCCGGTACTGGTCGCCAATATCGAAGGCTTCTGGGAGCCGCTCTGCGCGCTGTTCGATCACATGCGGGCGCTGCAATTTATCCGCGGCGAGCTGAGCTTCGACCTGCTGGTCGCCGACAAGGTCGAGGACATCCTGCCGATGCTGCAAAGGGCGGCGGAAGCCGTGCCTGAGTCCGCCAAGCGGATGACGGCGGCGGACGCCGACCGGCTGTAATCCTTATGTTGCGACGAACGTCACCGCCTCGATGCGGTTGCCGTCGGGATCGCGGATGAAGGCGGCGTAATAATTCTCGTGATACTCGGTGCGGAAGCCGGGGGCGCCGTCGGAAGCGCCGCCGCCGGCAAGCGCGGCGGCATGGAAGGCATCGACCGCTTCGGTTGACCGCGCGCGCAGACAGATATGCACGCCGCTATCGGTATCGATTGGCGTCATGCCCGTCCGCGCATTAATCCAGAACTCGGGGTATTTCTTGCCGTAGCCGACGGCGGTGTCCGGCCATTCACGCAGCTTGGTCATGCCGAGCGTGGCCAGCAGCGGCTCATAGAAGCGCGCGGCCGCGGCAAGATCGCGCACAGCGATGGAGACGTGGTCGATCATCGAACAAACTCTCCGACGTCGTCCTCGCGAAGGCGGGGGCCCATGCGCCGTAGCCTATCGATAAGCTGCGGAGTATGGGTCCCGGGCCTCGCTCACTTCGTTCGCTCGCCCGGGACGACAGCTAACTATCACGCCGGGGCGCCGGATTTCACCAGCTTATAAATGATGGAATCCATCAAGGCCTGGAATGAGGCGTCAATGATGTTGGGCGAGACGCCGATGGTGGTCCAGTGCTCGCCGGCCTCGTCCTCGCTCTCGATCAGCACGCGGGTCACCGCCGCGGTGCCCGAATTGAGGATACGCACGCGGTAGTCGGTGAGCTTCAAGCCATCGATGTATCTCTGATATTTGCCGAGGTCCTTGCGTAATGCGAGGTCCAGAGCGTTGACCGGGCCATTGCCTTCGGCCGCCGAGATCATGTTGTCGGCACCCACCCTCACCTTCACGACCGCCATGGTGACGGTGACGCGCTCGCCCTTGGCATTGTTGCGCTGCTCGACATTGACGTCGAACTGGGTGACGTCGAAATAGTTCGGCACGGTCCCAAGCGTGCGCCGCGCCAGCAGCTCGAAGGAAGCGTCGGCGGCTTCGTAGGCATAGCCGAGACCCTCGCGCTCCTTGACGATCTCCAAGAGGCGGCCGATGCGCGGATCGTCCTTGTCGACCTTCAGCCCGATGCGCTCGAGCTCTGCCAGCACGTTGGATCTGCCGGCCTGCTCCGACACAAGCACCTTGCGCTTGTTGCCGACGGTTTCCGGCTTGACGTGCTCGTAGGTCGCCGGGTCCTTCATGATGGCGGAGGCGTGGATGCCGGCTTTGGTGGCAAACGCGCTCCCGCCGACATAAGGCGCATGCCGGTCCGGCGCCCGGTTGAGCCGCTCGTCGAGCGCGTGCGAGACATGCGTGAGCTTTTTCAACGCGGCGTCGGAGACACCGATGTCGAAGGCCTGGGCGAATTCTTTCTTCAGCTTGAGCGTCGGGATCAGCGACACCAGGTTGGCGTTGCCGCAGCGCTCGCCCAGACCGTTGAGCGTGCCCTGGATCTGGCGGGCGCCGGCGCGCACCGCGGCCAGCGAATTGGCCACCGCCTGCTCGGTATCGTTGTGGGCGTGGATGCCGACGTGATCGCCGGGAATGACCTTGCAGACTTCGCCGACGATCCGCTCGACCTCGTGCGGCAGCGCGCCGCCATTGGTGTCGCATAAGACCACCCAGCGCGCGCCCTCGTCGTAGGCGGCCTTGGCGCAGGCCAGCGCATATTCGGGATTGGCCTTATAGCCGTCGAAGAAATGCTCGCAGTCGAGCAGCACTTCGCGGCCTTTGGCCTTGGCCGCGCGCACGCTGTCGCGGATGGAAGCGAGGTTTTCCTCCTCGGTGGTCTCCAGCGCGACCTTGACGTGGTAGTCCCAGGACTTGGCGACGAAGCAAATGGCGTCAGCTTGCGCGTCGAGCAGTGCGGCGAGCCCCGGATCGTTGGAGGCCGAACGGCCCGGCCGCCGCGTCATGCCGAAGGCGGTGAAGGTGGTCTTGAGATTGCGGTCTACCGCGAACAGCTCGGTGTCGGCCGGATTGGCGCCCGGATAGCCGCCCTCGACGTAGTCGATGCCAAGCCCATCGAGCAGGCCCGCGATCGCCAGCTTGTCGGCCAGCGTGAAGTCGACGCCGTTGGTCTGCGCGCCGTCGCGCAGCGTGGTGTCGAACAGGTAGAGGCGCTCCTTGGCCATGGCAGCTTTCACCAGAGATAATAGTTTGCCAGTAACGCGATAGCGACAACGACCGCGATGCTCGCAACGACGATATGGTGGCGTTTCATGGTCCCCCTCACGTCATCCGATAGAAGATATAGAGCGCGAGCAGAGCGGCGGCGATCAAGACGCCGAATTTGAGCACGATGTAGTAGAGCCAATGGCGCGGAAACGGGGTGTCGGGCTTTGTCATGATGGTTTCCCTGCGGCGGCGAGTTTTTTCTGCAGCGTGGTATTGGGCAGCCATTCGCCGGCGACCGTGACGGTGTTGCGCTGCTGGGCGACGTAGCCGCGCTTTTCGAAGAAGCCGCGCGCTGAATCGCTGGCATCGACGTTGAGCTTGTCCACGCCGCGTGAGCCGGCGAGTTTTTCCAGTGCGTCGATGAGCATGGCGCCGACGCCCTGCCCCGCCACCGCCGGATGAACATAGAGCATGTCGATCTTGTCGCCGCCGGCGAGCGAGACAAAGCCCACGGGCGAACCCTCAAGGGTGGCGATCAGCGTGAGCCCGCCGGCAAGCTTGCTGCCGAAACCGGCCTCATCCTCGGCGGCCGACGCCCAGGCCTCCTGCTGCGCCTCGCTGTAGTCGTCGCCGGTCAATTCCGTGATGGAGGCGCGGAAGATTTCGGCCAGCAGCGGCGTGTCTTCGGCCAAAAACGGCCGCAGCGCCATTTTGGGATGCGCTTGCGCCATCATCGCGCGATCTCCCAGGTGGTAATTGGATCGCCAGTCTTTGGGTCTTTGCCATCCTTTGGTACCAGACCCAGTTTTGCGAGCTGGTCGCGAATCTCGTCTGACTTCTTGAAATTCTTGTCCTTACGCGCGGACAACCGTTCCTGATCAAGATCAAGGAATTGAGATAGGGTCGACGGTTCGGCAAAAATCTTATTTATATCTCTAACAGTCGTACCCGGTGCAAATTTCGCTACAAGTTCGCGAGCATCCCGAGTCAGTTTTTGATCGATATGCTGGGCGATGTCGCGAATATCAAAATCTCCGCTCAAGTGATTGATGCTTGAAACAAATACCTCGGGAGTGATCTCGCGGTCGCTTGGATAGCTAATTGTCCTTTTGACCGAAAAAGACTCCTCAAAAAACCCCAGCAGTCGAAGTGAAGCCGTTAACGCCTGTCCAGAAGTTAGATCGCCTTGAACGGCAGCATCTCTAAGCTCAAACAAGCGTGCGAATGCTGCTGGGGTATTTAGATCGTCTGCCAACGCCGTCATAAATTTATCATCCGGCACCTTTCCGTTCAAATGCTCACGAACAACATTGCCAAAAGAAATCCAAGTTTTGAATGCCTCATCGAGAGATTTTACGGTCCAATCAATTGGCTGCCGATAGTGAGTTCGAAGCATTGCGAAACGAAGCGCTGCGCCCGGCCAAGATTTGCCTCCAAAATTTCCGGAAGTCAGCAACTCACGTATCGTCACGAAGTTGCCGGCCGACTTCGCCATCTTCTCGCCTTCCACCTGCAGGAAGCCGTTGTGCATCCAGTAGTTCGCCATCACCTTGGTGTGGAAGGCGCAGCGCGATTGCGCGATCTCGTTCTCATGGTGCGGAAAAACGAGATCGATGCCGCCGCCATGGATGTCGAATTGATGCGGATGAGCTAAGCCGGAAGGCGAAAGATTCGGTTTGGCTTTCTCCCAGAGCCAGTAATCGGCCATGGCCGAGCATTCGATATGCCAGCCGGGACGCCCGGGCGTCTTGATGCCGGCGGGCGAGTCCCAAGCCGGCTCGCCCGGCCTCGACGGCTTCCACAGCACGAAATCCATCGCATCCTTCTTGTAGGGCGCGACCTCGACGCGGCTGCCGGCAATCATCTCATCGAGCGAGCGGTTGGAGAGCTTGCCGTAGTCCTTCATTGCCGCAACGTTGAACAGCACGTGGTCTTCCGCCACATAGGCGCAGCCGGCCTTCACCAGGCGCTCGATCAATTCCTTCATCGCCTCGATGTGCTCGGTGGCGCGCGGCTCGACCGTCGGCTCCAGGCAGCCGAGCGCCGCAATATCCATCTTGAAATTCTTATAGGTCTCTTCGGTCAGGTCACGGATGGAAACGCCGCGCTCGGCCGCGCGCGCGTTGATCTTGTCGTCGACATCGGTGACGTTGCGCACGTAGGTGACATGCTCGGCGCCGTAGAGGTGACGCAGCAGCCGGAACAGCACGTCGAACACGATGACCGGGCGCGCATTGCCGATATGGGCGAAGTCGTAAACAGTCGGCCCGCATACATACATGCGCACGCGCGCGGGATCAATCGGCTTGAACGGCCGCTTCTTGCGCGTCAGCGTATCGTAGAGCGCAAGCTCCATAGCATCCTCGGCGCCTGCTGGCCCCGGGCGTTGCTTTATCTCGATGGAGAAAAGACGGCCGCAGCCAGCGTGGTGCGCTAGCGAATAATCTCGCGGCAAATGCCGCAGATATGGTTAAGGCCGCTCATCGGGCGGCACAATGCTGCGTCGGCCACGACCCGTCAAGAGGCGCCCGCAAACCTCGTTACGCCTTCGGAAACGCAGGCCCGGCGCGGGTTAAGCAGGCCTTAACGGTTTCGCTCACATTCTTCATGCCGGCGCTTTTGCCAAGCGCCTCCTGGAACGTGGGCGATCATCATGCGGACACTCGTGGTCAGTCTCGCCGCCGTCTTGTGCCTCTGCCTCGCCAATTCAGCGCAAGCCGAGCAGCGCATGTTCATCATCGGGGCCGATATCGGCGGCTACGGCGTCGACCGTTGCCTCGCCGGCGCCGAGAAATGCGGCGCGGCCGCGGCCAATGCCTATTGCCGGGGCCATCAATTCGCGATGGCCGCGTCCTACCGCAAGGTCGACCGCGACGATATCACCGGCGCCATTCCGGCCGGCGGCAGCTGCAGCGGCAACAGGTGCGACGACCTGGTGGCGATCGTCTGCACGCGCTGAGCCGCGGCAAGACCGGAAAACCCGAATACGCAACGCCCGGCATCGGCCGGGCGTTTGCCTATGTCGCCGTGGCTATTTACGGGCGTCCACTGAATAGGCGCCGGCGCCGCTCACCGCGAAGGCGAGCGAGCCGCCGACGATTCCCATGTTCTTCATGAAATTGACCAACTGGGCGCCGTTGGCAAAATCCGTGTGAGCGATCAGCGCGGCGACCAGCGCGTAGAGCGCAAACCCCAGCATCACCCAGCGGAATTGATAGCCGATCAAAATGAGGAGGCCGCCGCCGAGTTCGATGACGACACTCAGAATGGCGAATAAATTCGGGACCGGCATTCCTAGCTTCGTCATGTAGCCGACCGCACCGGCATAGCCGGTCAGTTTGAACCAGCCGTAAAGTAGAAACAGCGAAGAGTAGAACAGGCGTCCGACCAGTAATATGGCGTCGTTCTGACTTTCAAGTTTCTGCATTGGATCGGTTTCCTCCCCATGACGGCTCTAGGTCGTCTGCACATCGACACGAACACCGAGAAAGGTGTTTGCGTCCATGCCGTATTCACACCTCTCGCCCGATCAGCGAGTCGACCGACCAGGCATCGCCGCCGCGCACCGGGAAGTGGAAGACCACGATCGCCCAGAACAGCGGAGTTTCGATGCCGCGGTTCTCCCAGTGGAAATCGAACTGCCGGTGATAGGTGACGACAGCGACCACCAGAAAGCGGATAATCGGCACCTCGACCAGCCGCGTCAGCAAGCCGAACGCCAGACCCAGGCCGCAGACGAATTCCACCAAGCCAACCACACACCGGGGAAGAACAGGGGGTTGCCGAAGCCGACGCTGCCGAAGAACTTGGCGGCCGCCGCGGTGTCGCCGAACAGGATCGGACAGCCGTGAATGGCGAGCGAACGGCCCGCCACTGGCCGGATCAGCGGTTCGGTGACCGGCGCCAGCGCGCGGTAAAGGACCCCCAAGCTGGGGAAAACGAGACGTTGCGGCTGTTCCACGACCGTCCCCCGTTGTATTCGCGCCTGGCGTGGCACGGGCCCGCGCCGGAACCTCGCCGGCATGCCTGCGTTGTCGCTGCGCAAGGATAGCGCCGGGCATGAATTTGCTGCTGCTCAGCTTTTTTGGAACGATCCTGCTGGTGCGGCTCGAGCAGCACGGCCAAGGACCGCTGGCGCGCCGGCTCGCGGCCTTGCGGGCTTGGCCTTCCCGAAAAAATTACCCGCCGCGCCAGTAGCTTAGAACATCCGCAAACTCGTTGCGTGCGGTCGCAACTTCCGCCAGAGTTCGCGTCACGCGCACGAAGGCGACCCCCACTTCAATGGTCTCTCCAGCGCGCAAGCAACGCGGGCTTAAGGATCGATGACCGACCCGAGCGCTCAAAGGGCAGCCAGCGACGTGGCAAGCGCGGATCAGGCGGCGCTAAAGCTCGATGCGTTCCTGCCCTATCGTCTCAATGTCTGCTCCAGCCTCGTTACCCAGGCGCTCTCGCGCATCTATGCCGAGCGCTACCGGATGGGCGTGCCGGAATGGCGGGTGCTGGTGACGCTGGGCGAGCTCGGCCCGATGACCGCCAAGGCGATCGGCCTGCACAGCCGCATGCACAAGACCAAGGTGTCGCGCGCGGTCGCCCTGCTCGAACGCCGTAGGCTGGTGTCGCGCCGCGTCAACCGCGCCGACCTGCGCGAGGCCTTCCTGTCGCTCGCCCCGGCCGGCCGCGAGATTTACAACGAGCTGGCGCCGGCCGCGCTCGAATTCGTGCGCCAGCTCATGGAAACCGTGGATCCGGCCGATCGCGCCGCGCTCGACCGTACGCTGACCAAGCTGATCGAGCGCTCATCGCAACTGAGCGTCGGTGTCGCCACTGTCCCAGCGCTACGCTAGATTGCCGCCGAATCCAGTCGGGTCACTGTCGTGAAGCTCTACAGCTATTTCCGCTCCTCGGCCGCCTACCGCGTGCGCATCGCGCTCAATCTCAAGGGCTTGCCCTATGAGATGGTGCCCGTTCATCTGACCAAGGACGGCGGCTATCAGCGCAAGCCGGAATTTGTCGCCGTCAATCCGCAGATGCGAGTGCCAGCACTGGCGCTGTCCTCAGGCGACGTGCTGACGCAGTCGCTGGCGATCATCGAATATCTCGACGATATCCATCCGGAGCCGCCACTGCTGCCGGCCGACGCCTTCGCGCGCGCCAAGGTGCGCTCGCTCGCACAGATCGTGGCTTGCGATATCCACCCCCTCAACAATCTCGTGGTATTGCAATATCTCAAACACACTCTGAAGCACGAGCAGGCCGAGATCGATACCTGGTACCGCCATTGGGTGATCGAGGGCTTCAGGGCGATCGAGGCGATGATCAAGCCCGCCCCTTACGCCTTCGGCGCGCATGTAAGCCTGGCCGACGTCTGCCTGGTGCCGCAGGTGTTCAACGGGCGGCGGCTAAACACCCCGCTCGAGGCATTCCCGAAAATCCTAGCGGTCGAAGCCGCCTGCCTGAAGCTGCCGGCCTTCGATAAGGCGCGGCCGGAAAACCAGACGGATGCGGAGTGACGCAAGGCCATTGGCCTGCTAGACCGCCCTCCCGCAACTGTCCCTGCCACCCATCCGGCACACCCCATCCGTGGCCAAAGGCAATATCCTCCGTGTCGTCCTCTGGATGGTCGGCACCCTGCTCTCGTTCTCGGTCATGGCGGTCTCGATCCGCGAGCTGGCCCGGGGCGGCTTCAACATTTTCGAGATCCTGGCGATCCGCAGCGGCGGCTCGCTGCTGGTCCTGCTGGCGCTGTTGGCGGTGCGCCCCGATCTGCGCGTACACGCGCTGCCGCGGCGCATGGGCCTCAACACGCTTCGCAACACCGTGCACTACGCCTCGCAATATTCATGGGCGCTCAGCCTGACCATGCTGCCGCTCGCCATGGTATTCGCACTCGAATTCACCATGCCGGCCTGGACAGCGCTGCTCGCCGTCTGGCTGCTGCATGAGCGGATGACGCTGAGCCGCCTCGGCGTGGTGGTGTTCGGGCTCATCGGCGTGCTGGTGATCCTGCGGCCCGGTATCGCCGATTTCAATCCGGCGGCGTTCCTCGTGCTGGCGGCGGCATTCGGCTACGCCATCACCATGATCACCACCAAGAAGCTGACCATGACCGAGACCACTTTCGGCATCGTGTTCTGGATGGCGGTACTTCAGTTCCCGCTCTCGCTCATCGGCAGCGACCCGAGCGTGTTTTTGCACCTGGATGTCCGGCATACCTTTCCCCTGCTCGGCGTCGCCATCGCCGGATTGACGTCACATTACTGCCTCAGTAATGCCTTCCGCGCCGGCGACGCCACCCTGGTGGTGCCGTTGGATTTCATGCGCATTCCGTTGATCGCCGTGGTCGGCTGGGTGCTCTACGGCGAGCCGCTCGACGTGTACGTGCTGCTCGGCGCCCTGATCATCGTCGGCGGCGTGCTCTGGAACCTGCGCGCGGAGACCGTACGGGCGCATTAGAAGCGGCCTTCACGGCCATCCTCGCGCTGCCATAATTTAAGGGCTAGAATGCACGCCATGAGGAGAATCGTCCTGACCTTTGCGGCCGCCGCCATCGTCCTGTCAGCGGGCGGTGCCGTGCTGGCGCAGTCGCAAAACCCGGCCTGCCAGCGGCTAGAGGCGCAGCTCACCGCGCTCGACCGCGGCAACAGCGACCCGACCCGCGCCGGCCAGATTCGCCGCGCCGAAGATGCGGTCGACCGCCAGCAATTCGAGGTCGACAAGTTGGTCTCACAGTCGCGCCGCATGGGCTGCGGAAACATCGGTTTTTTCTCGATTTTCATCAATCCGCCGCAGCAATGCGGCAGGCTCAACCGGAAGATCGAGGAGCAACGCGACGTGCTCGGCCGCATGCAGAACCAGCTTGAGCGGTTGCAAGGCGGCACCACCGAACGCGCCGCCCAACGCCAGTCGCTGCTGATCGCGCTCGCCGACAATGGCTGCGGCCAGCAATACCGCGCGGCCGCGCGCGCCGGACGGCAGGGCGGTTTCTTCGACCGCCTGTTCGGCGGCGGTAACATTTTCACGTCGCCCGGCGAGATGGGCGGCACCTATCGCACCGTCTGCGTGCGCACATGCGACGGCTATTATTTCCCGATTTCCTTCGAGACCACGCCCGACCACTTCCGCGATGACGAGCAAACTTGCCAGCGCATGTGTCCGGCGGCGGACGTGCAACTCTACACCTATCACAATCCCGGCGAAGAGATCGCGCAGTCGGTTTCGCTCAATGGTCGCCTCTACACCGAGCTTCCGACCGCGTTCCAGTACCGCAAGGCGATCAATCAGGCGTGCGGCTGCCGGCGGCCGGGCGAAAGCTGGCTCGAGGCGCTGCAGGCGAACGGACCCGACGACACGCTGGCGCCAGGCGACGTGGTGGTCACCGACCGCAACGCCAGCCGCCTGTCGCAGCCGGCAGCCGGCGCCACGCCGAACCAGGCCAGTCAACCCGCCAAGTCGACAAAGGCGCCAGAGGCGATGGTGGAAGCGCCGGGCCTGCCCGACAAGACCAAGCGCAAGGTGCGCGCAGTCGGGCCGACCTTCCTGCCGGCGCATTGAACGCGGCCCGGCACGATCAATAATCGAAAGCTTCGCTTTTGGCCGGCTTGCCCTTGACCAGCGATTGGTCGGGCGCCGGCAGCGGCGTGCCGGGATCGCGGAAGCGGTTGGTGATCGGATAACGGCGGTCGCGGCCGAAATTCTTCAAGGTGACTTTCACCCCCGGCGCCGCCTGTCGGCGCTTGTATTCGGCGATGTTGAGCATGCGCTCGACCCGCATCACGGTGTCGCGGTCGAAGCCGTCGGCAACAATCGCCGCAACCGATTCCTCGCGCTCCACCAGCCGTTCCAGGATCGGGTCGAGCACGGCGTAAGGCGGCAGCGAATCCTCGTCCTTCTGGTTTTCGCGCAACTCGGCGGTCGGCGGACGCACGATAATATTCTCCGGGATGACCAACCGATCGGGCCCCATCGCGCCCTCCGGCATCCAACCATTGCGCAGCCGCGCCAGGCGGAACACCCCGGTCTTGTAGAGATCCTTGATCGGATTAAATCCGCCGTTCATGTCGCCATAGAGCGTGGCGTAGCCGACCGACATTTCCGACTTGTTGCCGGTGGTCACCAGCATGAGTTTGAACTTGTTGGAGATCGCCATCAGCGTGGTCCCGCGCGCACGCGCTTGCAGGTTTTCCTCGGCGACGTCGCGCGGCAAACCGGAAAACAACGGCTTGAGCACGTGTTCGAAGCCTTCGACAGCCTCCGCGATCGGCAGGATCGAGTAGTCGACGCCCAGCGCCTTGGCGCAAGCGGCGGCATCGTCGAGTGATTCCTGCGCGGTGAACTTGTACGGCATCATGATACAACGTACGCGCTCGGGCCCGAGCGCATCGACCGCCATCGCCGCGCAGAGCGCGGAATCGATGCCGCCCGACAGGCCGATGACCACACCTGGAAAGCCGTTCTTGTTGACGTAGTCGCGCAAGCCGAGCACGCAAGCGGCATAGTCGGCCTCGTCGCCTTCGAGCGCGGCGATGTTGGGACCATCATCGCAGCGCCAACCTTTACCCCCGCGCGACCAATGCGTCGTCACCACCACTTCCTTGTAGGAGGCCAGCTGGAACGCCAACGAACAGTCGCCGTTCAAGGCGAGCGAAGCGCCGTCGAACACCAGCTCGTCCTGGCCGCCGACCTGGTTGGCGTAGATCAACGGCAGGCCACTTTCCTTGACGCGTGGGACGATGACATTGAGCCGCTGATCGGCGACATCGTGACGAAACGGCGAGCCGTTCAGCACCAGCAGAATTTCGCCCCCGGTCTCAGCAATGCATTCGACCGGCTCCGGACCCCAAATGTCCTCGCACACCGGTAGGCCCAGCCGCACGCCGCGGAAATTGACCGGCCCCGGCATCGGTCCCGGCACGAACACACGTTTTTCGTCGAATACGCCGTAGTTCGGCAGATCGACCTTGTAGCGCAGTGCAGCGATCGCACCGTCGTCGAGCAGGGCCGCCGCGTTGTAGAGCTTGCCGTCGTCGGGCCAGGGCGTGCCGACGACCAGCGCCGGGCCTGCGGACGCCGTCTCGCGCGCGAGCTGCTCGACCGCGGAGCGGCAGGCGGCTTGGAAGGCCGGTTTGAGCACCAAGTCCTCGGGCGGATAGCCGGCGATGTACAATTCGGGGAAGACGACCAGATCGGCACCCTGGCTGGCCGCTTCCGCGCGGGCGCGGCGCACTTTCTCGGCGTTGCCGGCGATGTCGCCGACCGTGGAATTGAGCTGCGCGACGGCGATCGCGAGCTTATCGGCAGGACGCCCGTTCATGATGAACACGTCTAGCGCCTGCCCTCGCGCCCGGCAATCGCGGGGCGCGCGGTGGAATGACTGCCATGCCGGATGAGGCTAGAGGCCCGCCGCAGCCGGCATCGGCTCTGACCGCCCCGAGCGCTCCTTCTTGAGCAAATCGGCCAGCAGGAAGGCCATGTCGATCGCCTGCTCGGCATTAAGCCGCGGATCGCAGGCCGTGTGATAGCGGTCGTTGAGATCGGCATCGGAAATGGCGCGGGCGCCGCCCGTGCATTCGGTCACGTTCTGCCCGGTCATTTCCAGGTGCACGCCGCCGGCATAGCTTCCTTCGGCCTGATGCACCTCGAAAAAACTGCGCACCTCTTTCAGGATCAAGTCGAACGGCCGCGTCTTGTAACCGCTCGCCGAGGTGATGGTGTTGCCATGCATGGGATCGCAGGACCATACCACCACCTTACCTTCGCGTTTGACCGCGCGCACGAGCGCCGGCAGATGCTCGCCCACTTTCTCGGCGCCGAAGCGGCCGATCAGCGTGAGCCTGCCCGCATCGTTGTCCGGGTTGAGAATGTCGATCAAGCGTAATAGGTCGTCGGCTTTGAGCGAGAGCCCGCATTTGACGCCGATTGGATTCTTGATGCCGCGGGCATATTCGATATGGGCGTGATCGTGTTGGCGTGTGCGGTCGCCGACCCACAGCATGTGGCCCGACGTCGCGTACCAGTCGCCGGTAGTCGAATCGATGCGAGTCAGCGCCTGCTCGAAGCCAAGCAGCAGCGCCTCGTGGCTGGTGTAGAAATCGGTGGTGCCAAGCGCGGAGTCGACTGCAAAGGTGAGACCGCAGGCGCGCATGAAATCGAGCGCTCCCGACACCCGGTCGGCGAGATCGGCATAGGCTTTCGATTGCGGCGAGCCGCTCACCGATTTGAGCATCCACTGATGCACGTTCTCGACGCTGGCGTAGCCGCCCTTGGCAAAGGCGCGCAGCAGGTTGAGTGTAGCGGCCGACTGGCGATAGGCCTCGACCTGACGGCGCGGATCGGGACGGCGCGCCTCCTCGGTGAAGGCGATGTCGTTGATGATGTCGCCGCGATAGCTCGGTAGCTCTTTGCCATCGCGCTTCTCGACGGCCGAGGAGCGCGGCTTGGCGAATTGGCCGGCGATGCGGCCGACCTTCACCACCGGCGAGGCGCCGGCATAGGTCAGCACGATCGCCATCTGCAGGAACACGCGGAAGAAATCGCGGATATTGTCGGCGCCGTGCTCAGCAAAGCTTTCCGCGCAGTCGCCGCCTTGCAGCAGGAAAGCCTGGCCGGCGGCGACTCGCCCCAGCGCCTTTTTCAGATTGCGCGCTTCGCCAGCGAAAACCAGCGGCGGAAAAGTTGCAAGCTGCTTTTCGACGTCGGCCAGCGCCTGCCGGTCCGGGTAGTTCGGGACCTGCAGGATCGGCTTTTCGCGCCAGCTATCGGGCGTCCAACGTTCGGGCATACCGAAAACTCCAACCTTTCGCCGGGGTTATACACGAGAGCCCCAGGCCGAAACCAGATATTCGAGAAACCGTGGTTATTGAGTGCTATTCCGCCGCCGCGCGGCCGTAGCTGACGGCCTTCTCGCGCAAGGTGACCAGTTCCTCGGCGGCGGTCGGGTGCACCGCCATCGTGGCGTCGAAATCGGCCTTGGTCGCCCCCATCTTCACCGCCACGCCGACGATCTGGATCAATTCGCCGGCATCCGGCCCGACGATGTGGCAGCCGACCACGCGGTCGCTGATGCCGTCGACCAGCAGCTTCATGAACGAGCGGGTGTCGCGGCCGGACAGCGTCGCCTTCATCGGTCGGAAGGTGGTCTTATAGACGTCGACTTTGGCCAGTCGCTCACGCGCCTGGGATTCGGTCAGGCCGATAACGCCGAGTTCGGGTTCAGAGAACACCGCGGTCGGGACGTTGGTGTGGTCGACCGGCGTCGGCTTGCCGCCATACACGGTGTCGGCGAAGGCATGGCCTTCGCGAATCGCCACCGGCGTCAAATTCACGCGATGGGTAACGTCGCCGACCGCATAGATGTTGGGGACCGACGAGCGCGAATAGTCGTCGACCGCGATGCCGCCGTGCTCGGCGAGCTTGACGCCCGCCGTGTCGAGCCCGAGCCCCATAATGTTGGGTCGCCGGCCGATCGCGAACATCACTTTGTCGGCAGTGACGGTGCTGTGATCGGAGAGCCGCGTCACGAACTCGTCGCCGGATTTATTGACCGCTGCGACGGTGTGGCCGCAGGTAACCGTGATGCCTCGGTTGCGCATCTCATTGCGCAAATGCTCGCGCACGTCATCGTCGAAGCCGCGCAGAATATTCTCGCCGCGATAGACCAACGTGACCTCGCTGCCGAGCCCGGCAAAGATGCAGGCGAACTCGACCGCGATATAGCTGCCGCCCTGGATGACGATGCGCCTGGGCAGTTCGGTGAGATGGAACGCCTCGTTCGACGAGATCACGTGTTCGAGACCGGGAATTTTTGGCCCGTAATGCGGCCAGGCACCGGTCGCGATCAGGATAGTTTCGGCTTTGACGCGCGCGCCTGTAGCCAGCAGGCGTATCGTGTGCGCGTCTTCGACGACAGCGCGGCTCTTAATCAGCTCGGCATTGAAGCGCTCGAGCGTATTGATATAAGCCGCTTCCAGCCGTGCGATCTCGCGATCCTTGTTGGCGATCAGCGACGGCCAATGAAAGGTCGGCTGCGGAACGGTCCAGCCGTAGCCGGCAGCATCTTCGAATTCCTCGGCAAAGCGCGAGGCATAAACCAGAAGCTTCTTCGGCACGCAGCCACGGATGACGCAGGTGCCGCCGACGCGGAACTCCTCTGCGATCATCACGCGCGCACCGTAGCCGGCCGCAACCCGCGCCGCCCGTACGCCGCCGGAGCCCGCGCCGACGACAAAAAGATCGACGTCGTGATCTGCCATCAATCCCTATCTTCGTTCTCGCCGAAATGGCGAAGCGCGATCGCGCACTCACCTATCACAAATCATGGCCCTTTTTCTTAAGCTCCTCGTGCATTTGCGCGGTTACCTGTTCGGATAGTTTGTTTGCCCAGTCTTGCGCGAATTTCATGCTGGCATCGACGACATTCGGCTGCTGCGCAAGCAATTTCTTGCCCGCCGGCGACCTATAAAACGCGACGATGTCCTTGAGCTCCTGCTCGGTGAAGTGGGTCGCATAAAGCCTGGAAATTTCATTGGTCAGTTCGGACAAACGCGGCTGCAGATCTTTGCGCATCTTGTTCGCGATCTCATTGAGATCCTTTGCCAGACCCGGGTTCTGCTGCAAGTACAAATTCTTCGCCTGCTCAACCACGCCGGCGATTAACGGATTGAACAGGACAGTGGCGCCGGTGATGGTGACAAGTTGCTTGGCGATCAGCAGCGACGCCGGCGACGGCTGGTGTTGTTGGGCGTGAGCGGCCGGGCTCGCCGCGACCAGCGCGACGGCGATCGCAACCGATTGGGCGACGCATTGAATGGCCTTAATGACGCTCATCTTCAAAACTCCATTTGGTTCGAGATATCAGGGACGCTCGACCAGCTTCACGCCGTCCGGTCCCGCCACAATAGCCATTTGCGCGAGACCAATGAACAGACCGTGCTCCATGACCCCGGGAATGTCGCAAAGCGCATGCGCCATCGCTTTGGGATCGTCAATCCGGCCAAGCGCGGCGTCGACGATCCAGTGACCGCCATCCGTGACAAAAGCATGGCCGTCCCGGCCTTGCCGCAGCTTCAGAGCGCGCGGTCGCTGGACGGCAGCGATGGTATCTTCAAGCTCCCGAAGGGTGGCAGCCACGCCAAATGGAGCCACTTCGATCGGTAATGGATAGCGGCCAAGCGCGCCAACCCATTTGCTCTGATCGGCGATCACGATCATGCGCGTGGAGGCTGCGGCAACGATCTTTTCCCTTAACAGCGCGCCGCCGCCCCCTTTGATCAGGCTCAAATCTGGCGCGATCTCGTCGGCGCCGTCCACCGTCAGATCGAGCGCCGCTACCTCGTCGAGCGTGGTCAATGGAATGCCGCAGCGCTCCGCATCGGCTTTCGTCGCTTGCGACGTCGGCACCGCGACGATGTCGAGGCCGCAGCGCACGCGCTCGCCGACCAGCTCCACGAAATGCCGCGCGGTCGACCCGGTGCCGAGCCCGAGCCGCATTCCGGGGCGTACGAATTCGACGGCGCGAGCGGCGGCTGCGCGTTTTTGGGCCTCGGCGTCCATCGGGGACCGTTCGATCATTCGTGTGTGAATCAGGAAACCGACTATCTAACCTCGATCGCCATGGCTGGATAGCCGAAAATCTTGGGCCGTGGCCGCATGCGGCTAACGGTCTTGCTTCGCCCAAGGGCGGGCATTAACGATGCGCCATGGCCGCGCCCACCATCGTTTTCGACCTCGACGGCACCCTGATCGATACCGCACCCGATCTCGTCGACACCCTCAACGTGGTGTTCGCGCGCGAGGGTCTGCCGCCGGTGCCCTACGATACCGCGCGCAAGCTGATCGGCGGGGGCGCCCGCATGATGATCGCGCGCGGTGTCGAGGCGGAGGGTCGCGTTTTTCCACCGGCCAAGCTCGAGCACTTGTTCGCCGATTTCATCGCGCATTATTCCGAACACATCGCCGATCGCTCGCGGCCTTTTCCAGAGCTCACGGATGCGCTCGATTTGCTCGCGGTCGACGGCTGGCGCTTTGCCGTCTGCACCAACAAGCTCGAACGCTTGTCGGTTCTGCTGCTCAAGCGGCTCGGGCTTGCCGACCGTTTCGCGGCGATCTGCGGGCAAGATACGTTCGGCATGCAAAAGCCCGATCCGGAGATGCTGCGCCGCACAGTCGCAGCGGCCGGGGGAAACTTACAGCGCGCGATTATGATCGGCGATTCCAACAACGATATCCGGGTTGCGCGTGCAGCCGGCATTCCGGTAATCGCGGTCGACTTCGGCTACACCGAGCGTCCGGTGGCAGAATTCGGTCCCGACCGTATCATCAACCGCTTTGCGCAATTGCCGGCGGCCGTTGCCGGACTTTGTGTTGAAAATTGATCGTGATGTGAAACCGATATGGTTAACGCGGCAAGATTAGCGACCTATCGATAGTTGCACCCTGCCACCTTGGCCCGTATCCTATTGCGATGGGCAGGCGGCGCTCGTCGCCTGAGTGGACGGATCTGGTGCGATGTACCGAGTAGTCGCGATCCTTGGCGGGGCGCTTGTTCTCGCGGCTTGTGCATCCGACAGCAGCAATCCGTTCGGGGGTGAACCGGCGAAGGGCACCTTTCGTTTCGAATCCGAGCCGCCGGGGGCCGAAGCCAAGACTTCCACCGGGCAAACCTGCCGCACGCCATGTGCGCTTGCGATACCGGGCGACAAACCGTTCAGCGTCACGTTTACGCTTACCGGCTACCGGGCTACTACCGAACAGCTCGAGCTTATTTCCATGGGCGATGGCTCTTCGAAATTGCGCCCCAACCCGGTGCTCGTGGAACTCACCTCGGCAGCGCCACCGTCCAAACCCAAGAAGAAAGTGCGCCGCAAGCAGACCACCGCCAATCCGACGCCCAAGCCTAAGCCGGCGGCAGCCAAGCCGGCGCCAGCGGCGACGTCCGCCCCTCCACCCATGACTCCGGCGCCGCAACCGCAGGCGACCTCGCCTTGGCCGGCCGCACCACCACCGCCGCCGCCATCGCGTTAACACCACACGCAAGCATTCGTGTTGAGGGGTAACGGGGCCTTTCGCCGCGACATTTCCGCGCGCGTGGCCACCGGGTGGACACCATGGCCATTATTCGCCAGTATCATTATATGGACGAGAGCGGGCCACAGAATCCGCGAGTCCCGGGATGGGTTATGGCAACGACCAACAGCAGTTCCACGCTTGAGCTCGATAGCGTCGGCGACCGCCCGCGCGCGCTGATCGATCCGTTTCATCGTGCTATCACTTACTTGCGCGTCTCGGTGACCGACCGCTGCGATTTCCGTTGCGTCTATTGCATGTCGGAGAACATGACGTTCCTGCCAAAGGCGGATGTTTTGAGCCTGGAGGAACTCGACCGCTTGTGCAGCGCATTTGTTGCCAAAGGCGTGACCAAGCTGCGCCTGACCGGCGGCGAGCCATTAGTTCGGCGCGGCATCATGACGCTAGTCTCCTCGCTGTCCCGGCATCTCGCTACCGGAGCGCTGAAGGAGCTGACGCTGACCACCAACGGCTCACAACTGGCGAAATATGCTTCCGAGCTCAAAGACTGTGGCGTCGAGCGTATCAACGTATCGCTCGACACGCTGGATGCCGACAAATTCCGCGCCATTACGCGCTGGGGCGAGCTAGACAAAGTACTGGTCGGAATCGATGCGGCACTTGCGGCAGGCATCAAGGTGAAGATCAACGTGGTGGCGCTGAAGGAAGTCAACGAGGACGAGCTCGTCAGCCTGCTCGATTGGGCGCACGGTCGCGGTATGGACCTCACCGTGATCGAGGTGATGCCGCTCGGCGACGTCGGCGAAACCCGGCTCGACCAGTATCTGCCGCTGTCGATGGTGCGGTCGCGGCTTGCCGAACGCTACACGCTCGAAGACATCGACTTCCGTACCGGCGGTCCCGCGCGCTATGTGCGCGTCAAGGAAACCGGCGGACGGCTCGGCTTCATCACCCCGTTGACCCATAACTTCTGCGAGTCCTGCAACCGGGTGCGCATCACCTGCACCGGCACGCTCTATATGTGTCTGGGCCAGGACGACGCCGCCGACCTACGCGCACCATTGCGAGCCTCGGAAAGCAACGACCTCATTTATGCCGCCATTGACGAGGCGATCACCCGCAAGCCCAAGGGCCATGATTTCGTGATCGATCGACAACACCAGCGCCCGGCACTCTCGCGCCACATGAGCGTGACCGGCGGATAATTACGCCGCCTGCGCCGGCGCCGTCACCAGATCACGCAACTCCTCCGCCTGCAGCAGGGCGGGCGCGAACCTCACTCCGAAGTGGTGACCGCCGCGGACGATCTCGCCAGCAATTGTTTTCATGCCAGGGAATGTCAGGGCGATCTGATCACCAACCTTTAGCCGCTCCACGGCGTCGATCCGAACGCCGCCCCGGCTAACGTCGTGCACCGCCACTTCGACAACATGACCATCGAACTCCAGCCGCGCACGCAAGTTCATGTCGTAGCGGGGGAATTCGCGCAAGTCGGCCTTGACCGCTTTGCGCACGATATCGGGAATCTCGCGGCATAAGTCCTGTGACGTCGATTGTATCGTCGCTGCGACGGCCGCGACCTCCTGCGCGGTCGCGCGCGAGTGGTTCACCATGTCGGCGATGCCGGTCATGCGTCCGGCGACGTCCGACACGGCGGTGCTGCTATCGTGCGCGCTCGCCGCAAAACTCTGAGTGGCGGCCCGTTGCTGTTCGACCGCCGCGGAAACCGACTCTGTGACGTCGGAGAGCTGGTCGATCGCATCCGCCACGCTCGCTAGCGAGGCCACCACTTCGCGCGTGGTGGATTGAATCTCGGCGACCTTGGCGCCGATCTGTTCGGTCGATTTTCCAGTCTGCGTCGCCAGCGTCTTGACTTCGGACGCGACCACCGAAAAGCCGCGTCCTGCCTCACCCGCGCGCGCGGCTTCGATGGTGGCGTTGAGCGCGAGCAGATTGGTTTGCGCTGCAATCTGGTTGATCACAGTGACGATGTCGCCGATTTGGTCGGCCGCCTTGGCGAGCGCGTCGATGGTTGCGCGCGAAACGTTGGCGCGCGCGACCGCTTCGCGGCCCAACCTGCTGCCGCGCTGCATCTGATCGGAAATCTCGGCCACCGCGCGGATCACCTGATCCGACCATTGCCCGGCGGCCTCGTTCATCGCGCGCGAACCCTCAGCGGCACGGGCGGTTTCGTCGAAGGCCGCCCGGACTGCCTCCAGTGCGGCCATCACGTCGTCGGACTTGTGTCGCAAGGTTTCCGTGCCGTCAACGATCGGCTGGATGCCCATTTCGGTCGCGGCTTCGACTTCGCCGGCCAGACTGGACAGCTTGGCGCGACGCGAGGCTTGCCAGGTGCGATCGAGATCGCTGTGCACGAGTTCGCGGCGCTGACGTTCGCCCAACACTTCGGCAAGCCGATCGGTCACCGCAATGAGGCGCGCGAGCTCGCCGCGGCTGACCGGCAAAGGTGGCGCGCAATGGAGCTCGGCGCAGGCGATGGCGTCCATGGTGTCGATGGCGGCGACCAGGGGGCGCGCGAGCGAACGCACGATCGCCAGCATCGCGGCGCCGGTCAAGGCGGTGGCGGCGAGCCAGATGGCGAGTTCCGCATATCTGGCCATGCCCCCGCCGATTAACGGGAGCAGGGCCGCGATCAAATACGGAACCGCCAGCACGGCCGCCAGCGGCAGCAGCGCGGCCGCAACCAGGCGTTCGGCGATCGTAAATTGCCGCATGTGTTTCCTTGCGCGCCGGGCAGCAATGCCGGGCTGCGGCGCAAACCGGCGCGGGCAGCACCCCCGAGGGCGGTCAGCCATTGTTGTAGGGGCTAGCTGGTTAACCCCGAGTTTAGAACTCGTTAACCACGGGTATGCACCGACCGCGGAGGGCTGCTGGATCCGCATGGAGCCCTGAAATCGGCCGATGCGGGCCTTTTTTCGGCCCCCAGCGCCGTATCCTGCCCGCGCTAACCGCTACCAAATTCCGCCATGGACGGCTTGACGGCAATCAAACGGGGCCGGCGCTCGTCAGCGGAGGGGTCGTTTACCCTCTGAGGCCAAATAGGACGCGTTACCGGCTACGCGCGCGCTACGCAGGTCGCGTCTTATTTCATTTTCACAGTCTAAAGCAGCGACAAATTTATGCCGCACGACATATAGCGTGCGCCCCAAAACTATGTTTGAATTAATATAATTTCACGTGACAATGGGGCACCAAATTGCTGAGTCAACTAAAATCGGCTTGCAATTCCACACGGAGGGGAAAATGAGCAAAATGGACAAAATGGATCGACGATCTTTTATCAAGACCAGCGGTCTTGTTGCCGGGGCCACGATGGCGTCGACCTTGGCTGCGCCAGCGGTCGCGCAAAAAAGAGTCGAAATGGTCATCGTTTCGACTTGGCCGCGCGACTTCCCAGGCCTCGGCATTAGCGCGCAGCGCCTAGCCAAACGCATCGAAGAGCTTACGGAAGGCTCCATCAAGGTAACCTATTACGCGGCCGGCGAGCGCGTTGGCGCCTTCGCATCGTTCGATGCGGTCGCTTCCGGCAATGCGCAGGCCTACAACGCGGCCGAATACTATTGGAAGGGCAAGCACCCCGGCTTCGCCTATTACACCAGCGTTCCGTTCGGTCTGACTTATACGGAGATGGACGCCTGGATCAAATACGCCGGCGGTCAGCAGCTTTGGGACAAATTGAGCGACAAGTTCGGACTCAAGGCCTTCAACGCCGGTAATACCGGCGTGCAAATGGGCGGCTGGTTCAACAAGGAGATGAACTCGGCCAGCGACTTCAAAGGTCTCAAAATGCGCATCCCCGGCCTGGGCGGCGACGTGCTCGCCAAGCTCGGCGCTTCGCCAGTGTCGTTGCCGGGCGGCCAGATCTACGAGAACCTTGTCTCGGGCGCGCTCGACGCCACCGAGTGGGTCGGCCCCTACAACGACTACTTCATGAAGTTTTACGAGGCGGCCAAGTACTACTACTATCCGGGCATGCACGAGCCGGGATCGATGCCCGCCCTCGGCATGAACAAGAAATGGTGGACCAGCCTGTCGAAGCATCATCAGGCCATCATCGAGGCGGCCTGCAACGAAGAAAACGCCCGCCAGATGGCCGAGACCACAGCCAATAACGGCACGTACCTCACCAAGCTGGTCAAGGATCACGGCGTCAAGCTGAAGAAGTTCAACGACGACATCTATGACAGCTTCGGCAAGGCGGCGGCAGCGGTGTTCGCGGAAACCCGTGCACATGATGCGCTGACGGCGGAAATCCACGATTCGTTCGCCAAGGCGCGCAACGATATCGGCGGCTGGACCGGTTACGCGGATTCGGCCTTTGTCGCACAGCGCAACCGGGTGCTGAAGATATAGCTCTTCACTGGTTGCCGACGAGAATGGGGACGGGGCAATGCCCCGTCCCTCTTTTGGGGGAGCGAGTGGCGTATGTCTGAACGGGGCCACGCCGGTGCCGCTCAGGTGTCCGCGCCGTCGGACACCAAGACGCAGGCGATCACGCTGTGCCGTGTCTTCGCGTGGAGCATGATCGCCGTGCTCTTCGCATTCCTCATCAACAATTATCTGAACTATTGGCAGAACTGGCCAAGCGCAAGCTCCGTGTTCGCCGGGGCCTTCAGCATGCTCGGCTCGATACAAGTCTTGCTCTATGTGGCCGCGATGGCCGCGGCAATCGCCTACGTGCTGCGCTCGCCCACAAACCTGCTGCGCCCGGACAGCGAAACCATCTATTCCGTCACGGCCTACATCGTGCGCGCCGCCTTTTGGGCGGTAGTATTGGTCGGCTTAGCGGACGCAATCGTGTCGTGCCTGCGGGTTGAGGGTTTCTTGCCGGAACTGATCGGCGACAAGCTGACCATCGATCTGGGGCGTTCGAGCTTCCGCGGTACCATGGTGCATTTCCCGATGATCCTTATCGGGTTCGTGATCGCCAAGTTTCACCGCGGGCTCGGCTTCCCCTGGCTGGCGCTGCTGGTGGTGGCCGCGGAATTGCTGATCGTCATCAGCCGTTTCATTTTTTCCTATGAGCAGGCCTTCATGGCCGACTTGGTCCGCTTCTGGTACGGCGCGCTGTTTCTGTTCGCCAGCGCCTACACCCTGCTGGAGGAAGGTCACGTCCGCGTCGACGTGCTCTATGCGGCGTTTTCGGATCGCACCAAGGGCATCGCAAACGCGATCGGTTGCATCCTGCTCGGCATGTCGCTGTGCTGGGTCATCATCATCTACGGGATGGGCAGCCAGTCCGCCGTCATCAACAGCCCGCTGCTGAGCTTTGAGGTGACGCAGACCGGTTTCGGCATGTACGTTAAATACTGGATGGCGGGCTTTCTTGCCATCTACGCCATAACGATGCTGCTGCAATTTTCCGGCTACTTCCTCGAATCGATTGCCGACTATCTGGGCGAGCCGGGCAAGCGACAGCTGGAGACCGGCGTCGCCCACGAGCACTACGAGACCTGAGCGGGATCCATGGAATACATTTTCATCGCCCTGCTGGTCTTGCTGATGATGACCGCGCTAGGTTCGGGCTTTCCGGTCGCCTTCGCGTTGCCCGGTTCGGCGATAATCGCCGTCGGCCTCGCCGCGCTGACAGGGTGGCTGTTCTTCGGCAATGTCGACACCTTCTTCACGCAAGACGGGCCGTCGCAGTGGCTGACCGCCGGCGTGACAAATTTCCGCGGCGTCTATTGGGATCCCGACCGCGACACGCTGATCGCCATCCCGTTGTTCGTCTTCATGGGGATCATGCTCCAGAAATCGCGCATCGCCGAGGATCTGCTGGTGACGATGGCGCAGCTGTTCGGTCCGGTGCGCGGCGGTTTGGGTATTTCGGTCGTGTTCGTCGGCGGCCTTCTCGCCGCCACCACCGGCATCGTTGGCGCGACCGTTGTCGCCATGGGCTTGATTTCGCTGCCGGCGATGTTGCGCAACAACTACTCGCATCCGCTCGCCACCGGCACGATCGCGGCCTCCGGCACCCTCGGGCAGATCATCCCGCCATCGATCGTGCTGATCATCCTGGCCGACCAATTGGGCAGCGCCACCGACCAGGCCAGTAGCGCCCGAAAACTGCTTTACAAGGTGTCGACCGGCGAACTCACCATGCCGGGGCCATTCGACGTTTCCTCGACCAGCGCGGGCGAGATGTTCCTCGGCGCCTTGGTGCCGGGGCTGCTGCTGGTCGCCGTCTATATCGTGTTCATCTTCATCATCGCGTTCCTGCGCCCCAAGATCGCGCCCGCCGTGCACTACGAAGGCAGCTATGACCTGCGTTTCGCCGGACGCGTCGCCATGGCGCTGGTGCCGCCGCTGGCGCTGATCTTTCTCGTGCTCGGCTCGATCATCATGGGCATCGCCACGGTGAACCAGGCCGGCGCAGTTGGCGCAATCGGCGCCTTGGTGATGGCGGGTTATCAGCTTTACCAAGGTAAGCCGCGCGCGTATTGGCCTGCCGCAATCGCGCTCATCGCCGTCGCGCTGATCACCGTCGCCGTCCAGGTCCACCCCATCAACATCAAGAAGCTCGCCACCGGCGCCGACTACACCTGGCTAGTCATTTCGGCAATCGGGGTCGCCGGCCTGCTCGCGGCCCTGTTATGGAGCGGCTGGCGGACGATCGTCACCGACAACACGCTGAAAAGCGTCATGGTGGAAACCGCCAAGACGTCCTCGCTCGTGTTCATCATCTTGATGGGCGCGGCCATGCTGACCGCGGCGTTCCGCGGCTTCGGCGGCGAAACTCTGGTCAAGGAATTCCTAACCGGTCTGCCGGGCGGATTCTGGGGCCAATTCTTTACCGTCATGGCGGTGATCTTCGTTCTCGGCTTCTTCCTCGACTTCATCGAAATTGCCGTGGTGGTGGTGCCGATCGTGGCGCCGATCCTGCTAACCGACCCGCAGGCGAACGTCACCGCGGTGTGGCTCGGCGTGATGATCGGCGTCAACATGCAGACCTCATTCCTCACCCCGCCGTTCGGCTTCGCCCTGTTCTATCTGCGCGGCGTCGCGCCCGCCTTCGTCAAGACGCTGTCGATGTACAGAGGCGTCATTCCGTTCATTATGCTGCAGCTTCTCGTGCTGGTGGTCGTCGCCTACACGCCAAGGCTGGTGAACTACCTGCCGCAACGGGTGACGCTGGCCGCGAGCACGGCGCCGCCGCCGGTCAATCCCGACCTGCAATTTTGCGTCGAGCAATACGTGGCCGGCGAATTCCAGGATCGCGGGAAAGATATCCGCGCCGCAATCGCAAAGGCGCGCGGGCTCGACCTTGCAAGTCTGCCGGGCGGGGAGATGCGCAAGGACCTGACCGAGAGCTTCGCCAAGGCGGAGGCCGCGTTCGGTCTCCTCGACCAAGTCAGCAAAGCGGAAGCCGCGATCGACGCGCGCGCCGGCGCCTATGCGCCGCTGCACCACCAGGTTCGTGACATCCAGGGCGACATCCACCAGATCGATGCGCGCATCAAAGACCTGCAGGAAGACATCGTGCGCGCGGGCGACGATGAGGCTTCAAAAGCCCACGCGGCGGATCTCACGTCCGAAAAATCGACCCTGGAGTCGCAACGCAAGCAGCTTCAATCCACCATCCCCGGCAATTGGGAGAGCGAGCACAAGGCATTTCGCCAATTGCTGACGGCCGACCGGCGCGCGCGCCTGATGTACCGGCGTGACGTGGATTCCGCCTATGAGCCGGTCATCTCGACCGTGAAGACAATCGCGGCCGCGCCTGCGTTGGCGGCGTTGAAGGGCGAGTTGGAAAGCTTGCGCGGGATCATCAACAGTCAGCCGGACGACAAGGCGGCCGAGAGCATTGGCGCAACGCTGAGCAAGGTGGGCGCGGTGCCCGGGGCCGAAAAGGTTCGTTCCGAGCTATCCAAGACGCGCCGCGCGCTCACGGGGCGTGCGCCGAACAAGGATGCGTCGCTCAAGGCGCTCAATACGACGCTGCAGGCCTATGAAAGCGAGCTCGCCTGGCGAAAAAAGGCCGAGCAAAGCGTGCTGCCGGGCCTGCGCAGCTACGAAGCAGCAATTCGCGATACCATCGGCCTACGCAAGCAGGAAAAGCTGCCGTCGCATGTCGTGCCGACAATAGCCGGCTGCAAGGCCTATCACCGTGATCTTTCGCTGCAGTTCTAGCGGCCGGCATCGGCAGCGCAAAAAAACAGCCTTCCGCTCACGCTTCGATCACGATCTTGGGGGCAGCACGCCCGGCGGCGGCGCCGGGCTTGATCTGATCCCACACCTTGGCGGCGATATCGCGGTAGATCTTGGCGTGCGGACCGTCCGGCTCGGTGGCGACCACCGGCAGGCCGGAATCCGATTTCTCGCGGATGGTCATATGCAGTGGCACCTCGCCTAGGAACGGCACGCCAAGGCGCTCGGCTTCCTTGTGCGCGCCGCCATGGCCGAAAATATCCGAGCGCTCCCCGCAGCTCGGACACAGGAAATAACTCATGTTTTCGACCAAGCCGAGCACCGGGACGTTCACACGATTGAACATAGAGACGCCGCGTCGCGCGTCGATCAGCGCCAGATCCTGCGGCGTCGAGACGATGACCGCCCCTTTCAGCGGCACCTGCTGCGCCATCGTGAGCTGCGCATCGCCGGTACCGGGCGGCATGTCGACCACCATGATGTCGAGCTTGCCCCACTCCACCTCGCGCAGCATCTGCGTGATCGCCGACATCACCATGGGCCCGCGCCAGATCATCGGCGTCTCTTCGTCGATCAGAAAACCGATCGACATCACAGTGAGCCCATAGCGCTCGATCGGCTTGAGCCGGGTGCCGCCGATGGTCTGCGGCTTCTCCTTGATAGCCAGCAGCTTGGGCAGCGAAGGGCCGTAGATGTCGGCGTCAAGCATGCCGACTTTCAACCCAAGATCGCGTAAGCCGAGCGCGAGATTGACCGCGGTAGTCGATTTTCCGACACCGCCTTTGCCGGAGGCGACCGCGATCACCGCCTCGACGCCCGGCACGCCCGGCTGCACCGCATCGGCCGGATGGGCGGGGCGCGGCGCGGGCTTGCCGCCGGCAGCCGGCTGTGGCGCGCGAGCCGCGCCGGGGCTGCGCTCCGCGGTTAAGGCTACCAGTGCTGACTGCACGCCGGGGACGGCGCGGACGGCGTCTTCGGCGGCTTTACGGACCGGCTCCCAAGCCTTCACCGCCGCGGCGTCGACCGTGATGGAGAAGAACACCTTGCCGTCGGAAACGACGATGTCGGACAGCACGCGGGCCTCGGGCAAGGGTGCGCCGCCAGGCGAAGGCACCTTCGCCAGCGCGTTAAGAACCTGATCCTTGCTCGCCGCCATGATCGCTTCCCTGCTGCCGCTGCCATTTCGAGCCGCCACCATAGGCACGGCGGCCCGGCGGTCAATGCGCGCGCAAGACGAGGTTGACGCAGGCGCCCTCGCAATGACCTATTGGGCCAGATAAGCATTGGCGGGGACGAGCCAAGGCGGAAACGGAATCTCGTAGGGAGGAACAGATGGCGAAGGTGGCGTTTTTGGGTTTGGGCGTCATGGGTTACCCGATGGCCGGGCACCTCAAGAACAAAGGCGGCCACGAGGTGACCGTCTATAACCGCACCGCCGCCAAGGCCGAAAAATGGGTCAAGCAATACGGCGGCAAGTCGGCCCCTACTCCGAAGGAAGCGGCGCAGGGCCAGGATTTCGTCATGTGCTGCGTGGGCAACGACAACGACCTGCGCGAGGTGTCGCTAGGCCCCAACGGGGCCTTTGCCGGCATGGGCAAGGGCAAGGTTTTCGTCGACCACACCACGGCGTCCGCGGAAATCGCGCGCGAGCTTTATGCGGCCGGCAAGAAAGCCGGATTCGATTGCATAGACGCGCCAGTGTCGGGCGGGCAAGCCGGCGCCGAGAACGGCGTGCTCACCGTGATGTGCGGCGGCGACGCGGCGCCATTTGCGAGCGCCGAAAAGGTGATCGCAGCTTATGCGCGCGCTTGCAATCTGATCGGCGCGCCCGGCGCCGGCCAGCTCACCAAGATGGTCAACCAGATCTGCATCGCCGGTCTGGTCCAGGGCCTGGCTGAGGGCATTCATTTCGCCAAGACTGCCGGCCTCGACATCGAGAAAGTGATCGCCACCATCTCCAAGGGCGCTGCACAGTCCTGGCAGATGGAAAACCGCTACAAGACCATGGCGGCCGGCAAGTTCGATTTTGGCTTCGCCACTGACTGGATGCGCAAGGATTTAGGGATCTGTCTCGGTGAGGCGCGGCGCAACGGCGCGCATTTGCCGGTCACCGCGCTGGTCGATCAGTTTTATTCGGAAGTGCAGAAGATGGGCGGCAATCGCTGGGATTCGTCCAGCTTGATCGCCGTACTCGACCGCTGAGCGTCTAGAAGTCGTACACGAGGCCGTCGGCGGCGACGAGAACGCCGGCGGCTTCGATCTCGTCGAGGCGGGCAAGCACGGTCGGATTCATGTGGGTGAGCATGGTCCGCTTGGCGTTGAGGTCGGCCAGCCGCGGTTTAAGAATTTCCCAGCTTAGGTGCCCGGTCATCTTCCCGCTATAAGCATAGCATTCGCAGATGAGCAGATCGGCCTTGGCTGCGATGGGCAGCAGCGCGTCGGTCCATTCGGTATCGCCCGAATAGGAGAAAGTGGTGTTGCCGTCGGAGAGCCGCAGCGCCGTCGAGGGCGCGCCCGATTGGTGAATGACTTCCGCGCTCAGCAATGAATGGCCAAGCACTTCGCTTGCTACGCCGGGCGCAACCTCCTGGACGCTCCAGGAGAACCGCCATTTGGTCCCGCCCGCCTTGGGGAAGAAAACCTCCAGCGCGGTATCGAGCCGCGCGCGGGTGCCGGGCGGCCCAGCAATCAGCAATGGGCGGTCGCGGCGGGCCAGAAACTGATAATCGAGCAGCAGGAACGGCAACCCGCCGAAATGGTCGCCATGCAGATGCGACAGCACGATGGCGTCGATGGCGTTCGGATCGAGCCGGCGTGCCTTTAGCGCCGGCAGGGCCGACGCGCCGAAATCGACGGTGAGCGTCCCCTTGGCGGTTTCCAGCCAGAAGCAGGTGTTGGAGCGTCCGCCCGAGCCGAAGGCGTCGCCGCAGCCGACGATGGTGAGGCGCATGGATGGTATGCTATGCCTTTGAACTCGGCCGCGCCGCGACGTCGGCGTGCCAGCGTTTGACATTGGTGTAATCGTCGGGAACGGCGACGCGCGCCGGCTTCATGAAATCGACGGCGCAGAGCGCCGTGATGTCGGCGACGGTGTAACGGTTGCCGGCGATGAATTGCGCGTTCTTGAGTTCGCGGTCGACCACACGCAGGAATTCGATGATGCGCGGCTTGTTGGCTTCGGCCCAGTCCGGCACCTGGGGCACTTCCAGTTCCTTCATCGCCGGGTGGGTGTGGCGGAATACGTGCGCAACCGGAAAAAACAGGCCGAGCTCCACCCGCCGGTTCCACATTTCCACCAGCGCAATCTCCTTGGCGCCGACGCCGAACAGCGGCGGCTCCGGCTGCAGCACCTCGAAATAGCGGCAAATCGCGATTGATTCGGTGATTACCGTACCGTCGTCTAGCATTAGCGCTGGCATGCGCTGGAGCGGGTTGATGGCGGCGTATTCCGGCGTCTTGTGCTGCTTGGCCATGATGTCGACCTGCTCGGTCGGCACCGTGATGCCCTTCTCGGCCAGGAAAATGCGGGTGCGCCGGGGGTTCGGCGCTTGTCTGCTGTCATAGAGCTTCATGGGCGTTTTCTGACCCGTTTGCCTTGGCCGCAGCCGATCATGAGCGAAAAGCCCTGTCAAAGGGGCCGGTAATATTTACTTAACCAGCCTCATTAGGCCGGTCTTAAGGCTGGTCTTAAGGATTATGCGCGAGGTTGGCGACTGAGTTTGAGCTTAGGTGCGTTGTTTTAATGCCGATTCCAGGCGAACAGCCCGATCTCTCCGCGCTGCCACCGGATAACTCGCCGGTAAAGCGGCGGCTTTCCGCGCAATATGTGCGCGACGCGCGCGACCGGCTGATCTCGTCCAGCGGCACCCGCCCCGCCTTCGACTACGAGTTGATGCGCCAATACGCGCAGAACCGGCTGTCCGCCTCGCTGGTGATCCTGCTGCTGGTGGCGACCGTGGGCTTTCTGTCGAGCCTGTGGACCGGCGCGGTCACCGCCGGCATTTGGACCGCCTCGGTGCTGGTCATCCACGCCGTCATGATCACCAAGTGCCGGCAATTCCTCGAACTGCCGATGGCCGATTTTTCGGCTCGCACCTGGCGGCTGCGCTTCATCATGCTCGATCTGCTTTACGGGTTGGCCTGGATGTTCGTTTTGACCAATCCGGTCAGCGCTAGTGAAAACTCGGGCACCTTCATGTTGTTCGTGATGCTGCTGGTGGTGGCGGTCTTCAGCATGCTGGCTTCGAGCCTGCCGATGGCGGCGTTTGCCGCCACCTTCCCGGTCACCGTCGCGATCGCGCTCTATTTCGCCCTGCAAGGCACGCTGCGCGACTACGTCCTCGCCATCATGGCGCTGACCGCACAAGGCTATTTCGCCGTGTTGGCCTACCGGCTCTATTCCACGACGCTGGCGACGCTGCAAGCGCGTGCCGAAAAGGATGCCCTCATCGGCGAGCTCGAGCAGGCCAAAGCGATTTCTGATGAAGCGCGCCGGCGCGCGGAAACCGCCAATATATCCAAGTCACGCTTCCTTGCGCAGATGAGCCACGAGCTGCGCACGCCGCTCAATGCCATTCTCGGCTTCTCCGAGGTGATGAAGAGCGAAGTGTTCGGCGAGCATTCGATTCCCGCGTACAAGGAATATTCCGCTGACATCCATAACTCCGGCGTGCACTTGCTTGGCCTAATCAATGAAATTCTCGACCTCTCGCGCATCGAGGCCGGCCGCTACGAACTCAATGAGGAATCCATATCGCTGGTCGCCATCGTCGAGGATTGTCACCACTTGCTCAAGTTGCGCGCGTCCAACCGCGGCATCACCATCCACGAAGTGTTCGAATTCAACTTGCCGCGGCTGTGGGCCGACGAGCGCGCGGTGCGCCAGATCTGCCTCAATCTCTTATCGAATGCGATCAAGTTTACGCCGCAAAGTGGCGAAATCTGGCTGAAGGCGGGCTGGACGGCCGCCGGCGGGCAATACATGAGCGTGACGGATACCGGCCCGGGCATTCCGGAAGAGGAAATTCCGATCGTACTCGCCTCTTTCGGCCAGGGCTCCAATTCGATCAAATCGGCCGAGCAGGGCGCGGGACTTGGACTGCCGATCGCCAAGAGCCTGATCGACCTGCACGGCGGCACTTTCACGCTCAAATCCAAGCTGCGCATCGGCACTGAGGTGGTGGTGACCTTCCCGCCCGAACGGGTGGTGGCGGCGATGGCGCCGGTGACCGAGTTAAAAGCGCCGCCAATTACGGCGCCGGGCGAGCCGATCCTTACGCCGGAGGAAAAGGCGCGGTTGCGCCGGCGGCCGCTGTTCCGCGCCGGCACCTGAGCTTTCAGGGCCGTGCGACAATGCCAGCAATTGCGTTCCCGAATGCGCCCCTTATGTTTCAAGGCAGATTCGATTACCGAGATCGATGATGATCGAGAGCGCCTGCGTCAAAATATGCACCCTGGACGCCCGTTCTGGGCAGTGCCTCGGTTGCGGTCGCACCGTCGACGAGATCGCGCGCTGGAGCGCCATGAGTGCTGCCGAGCGCGGCAAGGTGATGGGCGAATTGCCGGCGCGCTTCGTTGGCAGGCAGCCCAAACCCATCAGTGTGGCGGGCTGACGCCGTGAGCCGCCGACTAACCTGGTCATTGGTGCTGGGCGTAGCGCTATCGCTTGCGGTGTTGATCGCCACCAGCAATGATCACGATGCCATCGCCAATCTGCTGCGCCACGACGTTGGCTCGCTGCTGCTCAAGATCGCCGTGGTGGTGTTTGCCGGCGGGCTGGTGCTGGTCCTGTTCCGCGAGCGCCTGTCCAAGGCGCTGGAGGCAATGCTGTTCTGGGCGGTGGTCGGGCTGTTGCTGGTGGTCGGTTACACCTACCGGTTCGAATTGCGCGACGCTTCCGACCGCGTCATTGCTGAATTAATGCCGGGCCATGTTGCCAGCCACGGCCGCAATGTCGAGGTGGTGCGCACGAAAAGCGGCGATTTCGCCCTGGCCGCCCACATTAACGGCGCGCGGGTGCCGATGGTGCTCGACACCGGCGCCAGCTCCGTGGTGCTGACCCAGGAAGCAGCCAAGGCCGCCGGCTTACCGATCGAAGTGCTCGACTATTCGATCAACTTGGATACCGCCAACGGCCGCACGCGCGCGGCGTCGATCACGCTCGACCGCCTCGCCGTCGGCAGCCTGACCGAGCGTTCGGTGCCGGCCCTGGTCGTCCAGCGCGGCCACCTCAAGAACAATCTACTGGGCATGAGCTTCCTCAACCGGTTGGAAAGCTGGGAGGTGCGCGGCGACAAGCTGCGCATGCGCGGTCAGCCTTGATTGCGACCTAAAATAGGCTGATCAAGAACCGCAGCGAAACAAACATCAAAAAGATGCCGAAGGCGAACTCGAGCCTGCGCCGCGGCAGCCAGTGCGCCAACCGCACGCCGTAGCTCGCCGTGTAGCTCGACACCGGCGCCATCAACACCAGGCCAATCAGCGACACGAAACCGATCGACAAGGGCGGCAGTTCGGCCATGTGCCGCCAGCCCGCCAGCATGTAACCGATGGTGCCCGCAATGGTAATCGGCACGCCGACCCCAGCCGAGGTCGCGACCGCCTGCTGCATCGGCCGCCCATAGAGCGTGAGCACCGCGTTCGACACCGCGCCGCCGCTCACCCCCACCAGCGAGGAAAACAGTCCGGTGATGAAGCCATAGATCGTGAGTACCCTGCGCCGCGGTAAATCCTTGCCAAGTGACCAGCGATCGGCGCCGTGCAGCATGCGTAGGCCGATAAATGCCGCAAAGATGACAAATGCGATCTTGAACACCGGCGACGGCGCATAGGCCGCCGCCACCGACCCGATGGCGACGCCTGCCACCGCCGGAACCGCCCAGATCTGCACCACATCCGGAATCACCGCGCCCTTCTTCTTGTGCCCGAGATAGGAGCTGACGGTGGTCGGAACGATGATGGCCAGCGAGGTGCCGACGCAAAGCTGCATACGCACGTCTTCCGGCACGCTGAATACGCGGAATACTTCGTAAAGCACCGGCACGATGATAGCGCCGCCGCCGATGCCGAACAGACCGGCGAGAAGGCCGACCAGAATACCGCCGCCCGCGATCCACACCGCGAGCAGCGCGATCTCACCGAATGTATGTCCCAACACCCCTGATGCCCCAGCCGAATGGTCAGGCCGCGATGTGCGCCATATCCGGCTTGGAGTCCAGCACCAGCGCCAGCGCATCAGCCATGACGGCGGCGGAGGCCGCGGGCTTGATCGCTTCGATCGCCAGATGTCGGCGGAAAGCGCGCGCGCCCGGTACGCTGCGGAACAGGCCGAGGACGTGGCGGGTGATGGCGTGCAGCCGTACACCCTTGGCAAGCTCGCGCTCGATATAGGGGATGAGCGCGAGCGCTGCCTCACGCGGTGAGGCGAAGGGCGCGGGCTGACCGTAAAGCAAAGAATCGACGCCCAACAGCCGCCACGGCTCTTGATAGGCCGCGCGTCCCATCATCACGCCATCGACGTGCGCCAGCTCGCTTTGCGCCTGCTTAAGGCTTGCGATGCCGCCGTTGAGCACGATCGCGAGATCGGGATGCGCGGCTTTCAGGCGGCGCACGCAAGCGTAATCGAGCGGCGGCACATCGCGGTTTTCACGCGGCGACAATCCCTTTAACCAGGCCTTGCGCGCATGCACGATCAGCGCGTCGGCGCCCGCCGCCTTGACCGCAGCGGCAAAGGCGAATAGCGCCTGATCGGGATCCTGCTCGTCGATGCCGATGCGACACTTCACGGTGACCGGAATTTTGACCGTCGCATTCATGGCGGCAACGCAGTCGGCGACCAGCGCCGGCTCGGCCATCAGGCACGCCCCAAAGCGGCCCTCCTGCATCCGGTCGGACGGGCAGCCGACATTGAGGTTGATCTCGTCATAGCCGAAATCTTCGCCGATGCGCGCCGACGTGCTGAGCGCCGCCGGATCGCAGCCGCCGAGTTGCAGCGCCGCCGGATGCTCGAAAATATCGAACGCCAAGAGCCGCGCGCGGTCGCCGTTGAGCACCGCACCGGTGGTCAGCATCTCGGTGTAGATCAGCGCCCGGCGCGTGAGCAGGCGATGGAAGAACCGGCAATGCCGGTCGGTCCATTCCATCATAGGCGCGACACAGAAACGGTGGGACCGACTCTGAAGCTTTAGTTTCTTATTTTCAGTCACTTGATCAATTTTCATTTTGTTTTATGTTGTACCGTTTTCGGCTCATTTTGACCTATTCTCACGCCCATGGTACGACGGCGTCGTACTTCTAAGGTCCGTGTCGTACCGGGTCGTTGACTGGACCGACTCGCAATACCGACTGACGCATTGGAATGGACTCGCTGGACAGACTGACGTCGGTACGAAAGGTACGACGAAACCGAAATCGGTACGACAATGGGTACGATAATTGAACGGACTCGCAAAGACGGCTCCAAGGCCTTTACCGCCCAGATCGTCATCAAGATAGCCGGGGCCATCGTTCACCGCGAGGCAGAAACCTTCGACCGCAAGCAGGCCGCCAATGCCTGGATTGTTAAACGTGAGGCCGAGCTAAAGGCGCCAGGCGGCCTCGAAAAGAAGGAAGACCCTACTCTCTCGGCCGTGATCGACCGCTACATCGCAGAATCGAAAAATGTGGTGCTGGGCACAAAGGCGCAGGTGCTCAAGGCCATCAAGAACAGCGATCTCGGCGAGACGAAATGCAGCGACATCACCAGTCATACACTCGTGTCATTTGCGCGCGAGTTGACCCAGAGCGTCGAGCCGCAAACCTGCGGCAACTACTTCTCTCATTTGTCCAACATCTTTACTGTTGCCAGACCAGCTTGGGGCTATCCGCTATCGCGTCAGGCATTCGATGACGCCGTCACCGTCATAAAGAAGCTTGGTCTGATTAGAAAAGCGGCTGAGCGCACTCGCCGGCCGACACTTGAAGAACTCGACCGCTTGATGGAGCATTTTGGGCGCATTCGAGATCATCGCCCCTCCTCTATACCGATGCAAAAAATTGCGGCGTTCGCGATTTTCTCGACGCGGCGCCAAGAAGAGATCACGCTCTTGCGGTGGCCCGATCTTGATAGCGATCGAATTCTCGTCCGCGATATGAAGCATCCGGGCGACAAGAAAGGTAACAACATCTACTGTGAGCTCCCGCCAGAGGCACTGGCAATTATCAATTCAATGCCGCGGGATGGCGAGCGGATATTCCCCTATTCGACTGCTGCAATTAGTGCCGCATTCACGCGCGCGTGCAAGATTCTGGAAATCGAAGATCTGCGGTTTCACGATCTTCGACACGAAGGAGTTTCACGACTGTTTGAAATGGGGAGAACAATTCCTCAAGCGGCCGCGGTGTCCGGGCATAGAAGTTGGACAAGTCTCAAGCATTACACCCACATTCGCCAGACAGGCGATAAGTATTCCAATTGGATCTGGCTGTCCGAAATTAGCGCATAAGTGCCATTATGGAACATTGGGTGTCACACGCTCGTCATCCTACCTACGCTTGCGGCCGCGCGCAGCCCTGACTTACGAACATCCTGTGATTGTCACGAAGCTCGTGAGTATTCACGGTTTGCAGTACAGCCTAAGTACTTGATCAACTTTGTTGCAGCGGACTTTTCGCTCCCACTAAGAAAGTTCATCGGCCGGTTCGATATAGAAGGCCATCGGCACGTTCGACAAGTGCCTTTCAGAGCTCGACATTAAAAGAAGGCGATTGACGGTGTTATCCTGAATGCCTCCCGGCGGGAAGACGCAAGCGATGCGGCCCTCTTTTACGGGCACGTCTAACTTTTTGAAGTCGCCTTGGGCTGCCGCATGCGCCTTAGCGAACCGCCCGACGAACTGCGCTTCGCGATTGGGTTTCGCTCCCCGCTCTTCGAGCTTGGAAAGGTACTTGAAGAGGTCCCGAAACAGATCCGGGTAGCCGGCACCGGTCTTATTGAAAGCAGCGGCGACAACGTCCGTCACGCTCTGGGGGAACGCGAATTTCTGTCCGTCGTCAGATAAATTGAGACAGATGGCGGTGTGAACGTCAGGATTGACCGGCTCATCTGATTTTAGTTTAGGCGGCTTTCTTTTGGTGCTGCAAGCGTCGGTTTTGGATTGTGTTGCGTTT
>Ga0307429_1000039_pt1 | contig 93478 bp, 83 predicted proteins | sample SalMarWE160230MG_FD_202151 | JGI IMG/M metagenome (GOLD analysis project Ga0307429, IMG submission 202151) | Salt marsh sediment microbial communities from the Plum Island Ecosystem LTER, Massachusetts, United States - WE1603-230 | ecosystem: Environmental > Aquatic > Marine > Intertidal zone >... | reverse complement strand
CCAAGTCTGCCAAGACCCTCTCGCTGGCGTCTGTTTTCACGATGAAAGATGCGGAAGCGGAAGCGACATTCCGCCGCATCCGTTGGGCCGACACCAACGGGGAGCCGGTTTGCCCGCATTGTGGTGGCGTTGATGCTTATGATTGCCGTCGCCTGAAAGGCGCGCCTCGTTTCCGCTGCCGTGCCTGTGGCAAGGATTTCAGCATTACTAGCGGGACGCTGTTCGCCAGCCACAAACTGCCTCTCCGGGCGTATTTGGCCGCCATTGCGATCTTCGTGAATGAGGTCAAAGGCAAGTCGGCGCTGGCCCTCTCGCGCGATTTGAACGTGTCCTACAAGTGCGCCTTCGTGCTGCTGCACAAGTTGCGCGAAGCGATGGCGGAGGAATTGAAAGGCCGCGTGGTCGGCGGCGCGGGCAAGGAAGCTGAGGTTGATGGTGGCTATTTCGGCGGCTATCGCAAGCCTGCCAATCTGAAAGAGAACCGCGTTGATCGGCGCCTAGCTCGCCATCAGACCGGCAAGCGCAAGGTTGTGGTGGTCGTGCGCGAGCGCGGCGGCGAAACAATTCCCGCCGTGTTCAAAAGCGAAAGTCAGGCGATGAATTTCCTGCGTGCCCACATCGCTCCGGGTACGGTCCTGAATGCCGATGAAGCCGGATCATGGGACGAGTTGCATAAACGGTTTGAGGTCAAGCGCATCAATCACGAAGAAGCTTATTCGCTGGACGGCGCTTGCACGAATTGGGCCGAGGAATTTTTCAGCCGTATGCGACGCGCCGAGATCGGCCACCACCATCATATCGCTGGCGTCTATTTGCTCCGCTACGCGCAAGAGGCTAGCTGGCGCGAGGACAACCGTCGGCAGGCGAACGGCGAGCAAGTCGAGCGGTTGACTGGGCTGGCGATGAAGCGGAAACCATCAGTGGATTTCAGCGGTTATTGGCAGAGGCATTTAGGGAGTTAGTTGCGCGCCCTTTTAATTTTCCCGTTTTTCGTGTACCTTTATAGGTCCGGCACGAAAAAGCCGCCACGGCTTCCCGCGACGGCTCTTTATCGGATCGGCACTTGGCAGACCCGGACTATGCACCCCTGACTTAGTAAATCAGGGAGAACGTGTCTAGCCAAGTTGGTCACCAACTTAACCAACTGAAAAGGCTAGATAAAATGTCAACAAGGAATGATTTGATCACCGGCCTCAACGGCCCGGAACAGCTTCGGCTTGACCTACAAGTCGCGGCAGAGCGCGAGATTGATGGCATCGGAATGGGTGTTCTCAGTGATGGGACGCCCTATTTGACGATTCGTGGTCTCGCCCGCATGTGCGGCGTCGATCACGCCTCGATCATCCGCATCACCGCCGATTGGATTCAAAAGCCGCCAAAGCCCCGCGAGCAGAAAATCCGGGAATTGGTGCGAGCGCAGGGCGCGGACGATAGTTTAGCATTCATCGCCGTCACCAAAAACGGCACCATCCATCATGCTATTCCGGCGGCGGTTTGCATGGCCGTGCTGGAATACTACGCCTTCGAGGCAGCGCAGTCAGATAGTGAGCAGGCGGCAAAAAGCTACCGCATTCTTGCTCGCAAAGGCTTCCGAGACTTCATTTACGCCTATGTTGGCTATAACCCCAGCGGCGAGTCGTCGATTGCTTGGCAGCAATTCCACGATCGTGTTACGCTGGCGTATCACACGGTTCCGGTAGGCTACTTCAGTATTTTCAAAGAGCTTGCCGACATCTTCGTCATGCTGATCCGGCAGGGTGCAAACCCTGGACCGGCCTTTGTGCCTGACATTAGCGTAGGCCAGCTTTGGTCAAAGCATTGGGTCTCTGAAAACCTTGACATCATTCACGGCGAGCGCATCAAATACGAGCATCATTATCCGCTCTATTATCGGCAATCCGCATCCAATCCGCAGCATCCATATTGCTATCCCGATGACGCGCTTGGCGAGTTTCGGAAATGGGTGCGTGAAGTTTATATGCCGAGGCGGATGCCCGAATATCTCATGGGCAAGGTGAAGCAGGGGCAGATTCCAGCGACCGTGGCGACAGCAGCCTTGGAAGCCTTCCAGCCAGCAAAATCGATCTCCGGCAGGCGGTAATGCAAAAAGGAGTCCGGCTAATTGCTGGACTCCGGCAACCGCCAAACAAGGGTTCCCTTCCGCTTACCATCAATAGCCAACTGCCCTTGTTTGGCCCGTAGTCGCAGGGAATGGATCAGGTGCCGCGCCATGGTGCGCCGCATGACCGTATCCTTGGAATCTAGCCCCTTGGCTTGGGCGACGTACACGGCAAGCTCTTTGGTCGTCTTAGGGCCATCGGCCAGCGCCGCCGCGCAAAGTTTGAACGCCTCGCCATAGCGGAATAGCCGCCGCATGTCGGTGTAGGCCGGGAGCGTCAGGTCGCCGTTCTTGCTCTCGAAGATCGAAATGGCAGCTGACAGGTGCGCCAGGTCCGCGCGGGCCTGATCTAGGCGCTTCTCATAGAGCTTGACCGCCCTGCGGACCTCATCGCGTTTGCGGCGTAGCGTAGTGACTGTGCGTATCTCGCCCATGGCGAGACAGATATGGCCAAATCAGCTAAACTGCTTGTGGTGTTTGCGCCATAATACCGCTATATCGCCGCCAACGCCATCGCCGACGACTTCAAGCTCACGCGGACCTGGACGCCGGTCCCGCCGCCGGAGTGGAAACACTAGAGCCGATCGGCCGCGACGATCGACTTGCATCAATACTCCCGCCGTCTCCGTGTGCTTCAGGGCAGCACGCGGATTGAGCCGTTCGCTCTTTTTGTGGGGGAGCCAAAGGCGCGCTCCGCCGCCGGTCACGCAGGGCGACGCCGCCATCCGCGAACGGCTGCTGGCGGAAATGCAGAAGCAGCAATGGGCCCCGGTCGCCACCGTCAACGCGGTGGTGCGCGACGGCGCGCTCGAGCTATGGGGCGTGATTTTCGACGAGCGCCAGCGCAACGCACTCAAGGTGGCCGCCGAGAATATTGCGGGCCTCAAGGCGGTGAAAGACCACCTGGTCTGGATCGAGCCGACTTCGGCCATGACCATCGACCCGCAGCAGGCGACGCCGGCGCCACAGCAGCGTCAGCGGCCGGTGGCGGCTGCCTGGCCGCGGGCGTGAGCCCGAACTTGATCTGCCTCAAGGTGCGTGACATGGAAAAGGTGTATGGGCCGGGCGACGCTGGGGAGCAGCGTCAAAAACTTCCGGAGGTCTCCCATGAACCTGAAATCGATCATACCTGTCGGCCGTGAGCGCGGTGTCGCTCGCGGCGGCAATCCGTTCATATCGCTTCAGCAGGAAATCGACCGGCTGTTCGACGATTTCACCCGCGGGTTCCCATCCCTTGGGAACGGCATGACGACTATGACGGTGCCGACCATGGATGTGGCGGAAACCGACAAGGAAATCGAAATCACCGCCGAGCTGCCGGGGCTCGAGGAAAAGGATGTGCAGATCAACATCGTCGACAACATTCTGACCATCCGCGGCGAGAAGAAGGCGGAAAAGGAACAGAAAGACAAGAACTACCGCCTGGTCGAGCGCAGCTACGGCTCGTTCGAGCGCTCGCTCGAGCTGCCGGACGGCGTCAATGCCGACGCCATCAAGGCCAGCATCGAAAAGGGCGTGCTCAAGGTCGTGGTTCCCAAGCCTGTGCCTGCGCAGGTCAAGAAGGTCGAAGTCAAGGCTGCTGCCTGAGTTAAGGGGGACGCCTCAGGGGGAGCCGAAGGCGCGCTCCGCGGCCAGATAGGCGCGGGGCGCGCCTTTTCATTTTTGCGGCGGCGTTGCGGCCGGTGTTCCCCGCGCCGGATTTTGGTCAAAGCCCCCATTCCAGGCCGCTTTCTTTGACCTGCATCAAGGAATCGACGCCTGCCGGCCGCGATATTGACATTTGAAACCCACCGGTCAGCTAAAAACGGAATTTTCCGCATGGCGAACGCGCTCGCTCCTCAGAAAACCATGACCCTCGGCGAGGGAGGCTTGGCGCTCGCTTTTACTGCATTGGCGTTCCTGGCGATCGTGATCGCTGCCAAGGCCTATACGCCGGGCTACGCTTTCCATGCCTATCTTTTCACCGCCGGCAGCATTGCCGCCGTGTTCGCCATCATCAACCGATACTACGAGCGCCCGGCCGAACTGACGCCGCTCGAGATCGACGGCAAGCCCAACTACAACATGGGTCCGGTCAAGTTCTCGACCGTCGCCGCCATATTCTGGGGCATCGCCGGCTTCACGGTTGGTCTCTACATCGCCTGCGAATTGGCGTTTCCTTTCCTCAATCTCGATCTGCCCTGGATCAGCTTCGGGCGGCTGCGGCCGCTGCACACCTCGGCGGTGATCTTCGCCTTCGGCGGCAACGTGCTGCTGGCGACCTCGTTCTATGTCGTGCAGCGCACCTGCCGCGCGCGGCTGGCCGGCGATCTCGCGCCTTGGTTCGTGGTGCTCGGCTATAACCTTTTCATCGTCATCGCCGGTACCGGCTATCTGCTCGGCATCACACAAGGCAAGGAATATGCCGAGCCCGAGTGGTATTCCGACCTGTTCCTCACCGTGGTCTGGGTGGCCTATTTCCTGGTGTTTCTCGGCACCATCATGCGGCGCAAGGAGCCGCATATCTACGTCGCCAATTGGTTCTATCTCGCATTCATCGTAACCATCGCGGTACTGCATCTCGGCAACAACGCCACCATCCCGGTGTCGCTGTTCTCCTCCAAGTCCTACATCGTCTGGGCCGGCGTGCAGGATGCCATGGTGCAGTGGTGGTACGGCCATAACGCGGTCGGCTTCTTCCTGACCGCCGGCTTCCTCGCCATCATGTACTACTTCATTCCCAAGCGCGCCGACCGGCCGATCTATTCCTACCGCCTGTCGATCATCCATTTCTGGGCGCTGATCTTTCTCTATATCTGGGCCGGCCCGCATCACCTGCATTACACCGCGCTGCCGGACTGGGCGCAGACGCTCGGCATGACCTTCTCGATTATGCTGTGGATGCCGTCCTGGGGCGGCATGATCAACGGAATCATGACGCTGTCCGGCGCCTGGGACAAGCTGCGCACCGATCCGGTGTTGCGCATGATGGTGGTGTCGGTCGCCTTCTACGGAATGTCCACGTTTGAAGGTCCGATGATGTCGGTGAAGATCGTCAACTCGCTGTCGCATTACACCGACTGGACCATTGGTCACGTGCATTCCGGCGCGCTCGGCTGGGTCGCTTACATCTCGTTCGGCGCGGTCTACTGCCTGGTGCCCTGGCTGTGGAACAAGCGGCTCTATTCGCTCAAGCTGGTCAACTGGCACTTCTGGATCTCGACCATCGGCATCGTGCTTTACATTACCGCGATGTGGGTGTCGGGCATCCTGCAAGGCCTGATGTGGCGCGCCTATACCGGTCTCGGCTTCCTCGAATATTCCTTCGTCGAGACGGTGGAGGCCATGCATCCCTTCTATGTCATCCGGGCGCTCGGCGGCGCGCTGTTCCTCGCCGGCGCGCTAATCATGGTGTGGAATCTCTGGAAAACCGTGAACTCGGCGGAATCGGCCGAGCCGGCCGGCGTCGTGCTGGCTCCGGCGGAATAAGCGGGGACGAAAATGTCGCTCTGGTCGAAACACGCCATTCTCGAAAAGAACTCGATCATCCTCGTCATCGCCATCCTGATCGTAATCGCGATCGGCGGGCTGGTTGAGATCGTGCCGCTGTTCTATCTCAAGAACACTATCGAAAAGGTCGACGGCGTGCGTCCGTACACGCCGCTCGAACTCGCCGGCCGCAACATTTATGTGCGCGAGGGCTGCTATCTCTGCCATTCGCAGATGATCCGACCGCTGCGCGACGAGGTCGAACGCTACGGTCATTATTCGCTCGCGGCCGAGAGTATGTATGACCGTCCGTTCCAGTGGGGCTCAAAGCGTACCGGACCCGATCTCGCCCGCGTCGGCGGCAAATATTCCGACGACTGGCACCGCGACCACCTGCGCGACCCGCGCTCGGTGGTGCCGGGTTCGATCATGCCGGATTACTCGTGGTTCGAGAAAAACGATCTCGACTACAGCCATATCGACAGAGACCTGAAGGTGCAGGCCATGCTCGGCGTGCCCTATACCGCCGACATGATCGCAAACGCCCAGGCCGACGTGGCGGCGCAAAGCGTCGCCGACAATCCCAACGCCGCCGCCCTCGCCAAGCGTTATCCGAAAGTGAACGCGCGCGATTTCGACGGCAACCCGGCTCATATCACCGAGGCCGACGCGCTGATCGCCTATCTGCAGATGCTCGGCACCGAGGTGAACTTCAAGCTCTACGACGACAAAGCCAACATCCGGTGACCCCCATGGATCCGACCTACCGCGCCTTCGCCGAGTTCGCCCAGACCTGGGGGCTCATCTATTTCGTCGCGATCTTCATCGTCGTGCTGATCTATGCGCTGTGGCCGTCGCGCAAAAAGCAGAAACAGTTCGACGAAGCAGCGCGCATCCCGCTGCGGGAGGACTGAACCGTGGCCGAAGAACCTAGACAAATTGACGAACTGACCGGCACGGCCACCACCGGGCACGAGTGGGACGGCTTGCACGAACTCAACACGCCGTTGCCGCGCTGGTGGCTGTGGACGTTCTACGCCACCATTGTCTGGGCGATCGCTTATTGGGTCGTCTATCCGGCCTGGCCGCTGATTTCGTCGGCGACGCAAGGCACGTTCGCCTGGCATTCGCGCAGTGCGGTTGAATCCGACCTTACCGCGCTCAAGGCCGCGCGCGGGCCGATGGTGGCGAAGCTGGCCGCCGCCCCGGTGGCGGACATCATCAAAGATCCGAAACTGCTCGACTTTGCGCGCGCGCAGGGGCGCGTGGCCTTCGGCGATAACTGCGCGCCCTGTCATGGCGCCGGCGGCGGCGGCGCAAAGGGTTATCCCAACCTCAACGACGACGACTGGCTGTGGGGCGGCAAGCTTGCCGCGATCGAGCAGACCATCCGGCACGGCGCGCGTTCGGGCGATAAAGATGATCACGAAGGCAATATGCCCGCTTTTGGCCGCGACAATATTCTGAAGCCCAATCAGATTTCAGCAGTGGCCGATTACGTGCGATCGCTCTCAGCCCTGCCGACCGAAAAGGGTGCCGACCTGGCGCTTGGCAAGAAAGTATTCGCCGAAAATTGCGCGGTATGTCACGGGCCGGAAGGCAAGGGCAATCGTGAGCTTGGTGCACCCAACCTCACCGACAAGATCTGGCTCTACGGTCCCGACAAGGCGACCATCATGCGGGGCGTGCAGAACGGACGCGGCGGCGTGATGCCGGCCTGGCAAGGCCGCCTGAGCGACCCGATCATCAAGGCGCTCACCGTCTACGTCTACACCTTCGGCGGCGGCGAGAAATGACCGCGCAAGTGCGTGCCATGCCGCTCGATCAGCCGGCGCCCGACGCGCCGGCGTTGGCGCGCCTGATCGCCGAAGCCGAGGTCGGCGGTCCGCCGCCCGACGACGACATTCCGCTCTATGAACCGCGCCGCAAGATGTATCCGCAGAGCACGCACGGCACTTTCCGCCGCGTCAAATGGGCGGTGCTCCTGGTCACGCTCGGCATCTACTACATCTTGCCGTTTGTGCGCTGGGACCGCGGCCCCAATGCGCCATCGCAAGCCGTGCTGGTCGATTTCCCCGCGCGGCGCTTCTATTTTTTCTTCATTGAGATCTGGCCGCAGGAAATCTACTACCTCACCGGCCTGTTGATCCTGGCGGCGATCGGCCTGTTCCTTATGAACGCCATCGCCGGCCGCGTCTGGTGTGGCTATCTCTGCCCGCAGACGGTGTGGACCGACCTGTTCTTCGCAGTCGAGCGCTTGGTCGAAGGCGACCGCCGCGAGCACATGCAACGCGACGCCCGCAAGTGGACCGCCGAGACCTGGGCGCGCAAGGGCGTCAAGCATTTCATCTGGTTGATGATCGCCTGGTGGACCGGCGGCGCCTGGGTCTTGTATTTCGCCGACGCGCCCACGCTGGTGAAGTCGCTTGCGACCGGCGAAGCGCCGCTGGTCGCCTATGTCTGGATCGGCATCCTCACCTTCACAACCTACACGCTCGCCGGCCACATGCGCGAGCAGGTCTGTCTCTACATGTGCCCGTGGCCGCGCATCCAGGCAGCGCTGACCGACGAATACGCGCTCAACGTCACTTATCGCTACGATCGCGGCGAGCCGCGCTGCTCCGTGAAGAAGGCCGAGCAATTGCGCGCCCATGGCGAGCCGGCCGGCGACTGCGTCGACTGCCTGCAATGCGTGCATGTCTGCCCGACCGGCGTCGATATCCGCGACGGCGACAGCCTCGGCTGCATCCAGTGCGGGCTGTGCATCGACGCCTGCGACAACATCATGAAGAAGCTCGGCCGTGCCACCGGGTTGATTGGTTACGACACCGGCATCAATATCCAGCGCCGGCTGGAAGGCAAGCAGCCGTTCATCAAGCTCGTGCGCATGCGCACCGTGCTCTACGCCGCGATCATCGCCATCGCCGGCGGCGTGATGCTGTTTACCCTGGCCACGCGCGCGAGCGAAGGCATCAGCATCATCCACGACCGCAACCCGATGTATGTGCGGCTGTCCGACGGGGGCTTACGCAACGCTTACACCATCCGTATCGTCAACAAGCAGCTCAAGCACCGCCTTTTCCTCGTCAACGTCATCGGCCTGCCGGCCTCCGAGGTCGCCTTCGTCGGCCTGCCGGAGCGCGAGGACGGCCGCGCGGTGGTGGACGTCGGGCCCGACCAGACCCGCGAAGTGCGCCTGACCGTCACCGACTTCAGCGGGACACCACCGGCAACCTCGACCAAGATCCTGTTCAAGCTGACCGACATCGATACCGGCGAGGTGGCCGAAATGCGCGACCACTTCTTCGGGCCGGAAGCGGAGGGGAAGCGATGAGCCCATTTCAACCCGGCAAGGACTATGAGCTGACCGGCCGCCACGTGCTGCTTTGGCTGATCGGTTTCTTCGGCCTGGTGTTCATAGTCAACGCGGTGCTGGTGCGCGCCGCCACCTCCACCTTCGGTGGGCTCGACACGCCGAGCTCCTACAAAGCCGGCCTCATGTTCGAGGGCGAGATCGCCAAAGCCGAGCGCCAGCAGGCCCTGCGTTGGCAGGTGGACGGCAAGCTTACGCGCGACCGCGCAGGCGAGACCGTGCTCGACATCAGCGTGCGCGACGCGCAAGGGCAGCCGGTGACCGGGCTGACCGCCGATGCCACGCTCGCCCATCCGACCGACGCCCGCCTCGACCAGATCATTCATCTTGTTAAGGGCGGTGCCGGTGCTTTTCACGGCGAAGCGCAGGGCCATCCGGGGCAGTGGGAGCTGATCGTCGATTTCTACCGCGACCACGAGCGTGTTTTTCGCTCGCGCAGCCGCGTCAGCCTTAAATAGTCCAATGAGCAACGCGCTCGACCTTTCGCACTATGCCAAGCGTGCCGACGACGGCACCTGCGGCATGGACCTGGCGGTCGAAGGCGTGGCCTGCGGCGCCTGCATCGCGCGCATCGAAGGCGCCATGAAGAAGCTGCCCGGCATCACCGAGGCGCGGCTTAACTTCACCAACCGCCGCCTGCACGTCGCCTGGGCCGACGGCGCGCTTGAGCCGGCGCGCATCATTGAGACGCTGCAAGCCAACGGCTATCGCGGCCACCCGTTCGTGCCGCTGCGTGCCGAACAAGAAGAAGCGGCCGAAGCCCGCCGTCTCACGCGCTATCTGGCGGTGGCCGGCTTTGCTGCCATGAACATCATGTTGCTGTCGGTCTCGGTATGGTCGGGTAATTTATCCGACATTACGCCAGAGACGCGCGACTTCTTCCATTGGGTTTCGGCGCTGATCGCGCTGCCGGCGGCGGCCTATGCCGGCCAGCCGTTCTTCAAGAGCGCCTGGCGCGCGTTGCGCGCGCGTTCGCTCAACATGGAGGTGCCGATCACCGTCGGTGTCACGTTGGCGCTCGCCATGTCGGTGATCGAGACCGCCAACCACGCAAAGGCCGCCTATTTCGACTCCGCCATCATGCTGCTGTTCTTCCTGCTGGTCGGGCGGACGCTCGAGCATGCCATGCGCCGCAAGACCCGCGCGGTCGCCGGCAATCTGGCGGCGCTGAAGGCCGATACCGCCCACCGTTTCGCCGGCGACGAGCTGGTGAGCGTGCCGGTGGCCGCTTTGCAGGCGGGCGACCGGCTGCTGGTGCGGCCGGGCGAGCGCGTGCCGGCTGACGGCACGGTACAATCCGGCCATTCCGAGATCGATGACAGCCTGATCACCGGTGAGACCGCACGCCGCGCGGTCACCTCCGGCGCCACGGTCTATGCCGGCAGCCTGAACTATTCCGGCGCGCTCACGCTGAATGTGACTGCCGCCGCCGGCGCCGCGCTGATCGATGAGATCGAGCGTCTGCTGGAGAAGGCGGCGGGGGCCAAGTCGCGCGCCATCCGGCTCGCCGACCGCGCCGCCCGCGTCTATGCGCCGACGGTGCATGTCACCGCTGCGCTCACCGCCGCCGGCTGGCTGATCGCAGGCGCGACCTTGCATGATGCCATCGTCACCGCCATCGCGGTGCTCATTATTACGTGTCCCTGCGCGCTGTCGCTGGCCATTCCCGCCGTGCAGGTGGTGGCCTCCGGCGTGCTGTTTAAGTCCGGTATGATCGTCAATGCCGGCGACGCCATCGAGCGGCTGGCCGAGGCCGATACCGTTATCTTCGACAAGACCGGTACGCTGACGCTGCCGGAGCCGCGCGTGGTCAATGCCGACGCGCTCGATCCAGACCTTCTGCAAATGGCCGCGCGGCTGGCGCTGTCGAGCCGGCATCCGCTGGCGATGGCGCTGGCGCGCGAGGCGATCAGCGCCAAGCCATTTGAGAATGCAACCGAGCAGCCGGGCCACGGCGTACGCGCGGTGATCGGCGGCGTCGAGGCGCGGCTCGGCAACGCGCAATTCTGCGGTCTCGGCAATGTCGCCGCCATGCCCGGCGCGTCGCTCATCGTGTTCTCTTATGGTGGCCGCGTCGCGCGAATAGCGATCGCCCAGAAGCTTCGGCCAGATGCCGTCCATGTGGTCGAGGCGCTGCGCGCGCTCGGCCTCGACCTGCACATTCTTTCCGGCGACCGCAACGACGCGGTGGCGCCGGTCGCGCGCGATCTCGCCATCGCGCATTGGCAGGGTGCGCTGACGCCGGCCGAAAAAATCGTCTTTATCGAGAAACTTAAAGAGCAAGGCCGCCGCGTGCTGATGGTCGGCGACGGCCTCAACGACGCGCCCGCGCTCGCTGCCGCCCATGTGTCGCTGTCGCCGGTCGGCGCCGCCGATTTGACGCAGGCGCAAGCCGATGCCGTGTTCCTCGGCGAGCGGCTCAGGCCGGTACAAGAGGCGGTGACGGTTGCCCGCCGCGCCCGCCGGCTGATGAAGGAAAATCTGTGGTTCGCCGCGGTCTATAATGCCATCGCCGTGCCGGTCGCCATTGCCGGGCTAGTGACGCCGCTGATCGCCGCGCTCGCCATGTCGGGCTCCTCGATCACGGTGACGCTCAATGCGCTGCGGGCGCGCTATCAGGGAGTGCGCCGATGAACGTGTTGGTCTATCTGGTGCCGATGGCGGTCGGCCTGGGGTTGATCGGCCTCATCGCCTTCCTGTGGGCGCTGCGCAGCGGCCAGTACAGCGACGTCGAAGGCGCCGCGCTGCGCGTGCTCTCCGACGACGACATCGAGCCCGAGCAATCCGAGAGCCGCTAGGCTACTCCGCCAGCGTCACCGTCGCGAAATCCGCCGGTAGAACGATCTCCAGCAATTCGCAGTCGTCGGAATAACCGAGCACGGTGTGCTTGATCTTGGGCGGCTGGATCCAGCAGGAGCCCGCATAAAACGTGTGCGTCCCTTCGCCCTCGAACTCGGTCGTCATCCAGCCCTTCAGCACATAGACCATCTGGAAGTCGATGTCGTGATAGTGCGGGGTCGAGACTTCTTCCGGCTTGAACGGCGGGATCATGCGGATCACATGCGCCTGCACCATGCCGCCGGTCGCCGGCGCGATGCCGAGATCGCGGTATTTGGCGTAAGAGCGTAGCCCAGCGTCGAAATCTTCCTCGCGATGGTGGCTAAACGTGAACTTTTGCCGCGGCCGCGCCGTGGCGCGTTTCGCTTTCTTGGCGGCGATCTTCTTCTTTGTTTTTGCCTTGGACTTCTTAGCTTGTGCCTTCGCTTTACGTTTCGCCATGACAACCCTCCCTTTCGGGCTATCTCACTCCGCAACTTCCGCCACCCCGCCGTGTGCCTTCGACCAGCCGGCCGGATCGTGCATGAATTTCTCCACCTCGGCCAGTAGGCCGGAATCGAACTTGCCGCTGGCCTTGGCAACGGCGAGCACGTCCCACCAAGTCGTCAGATAATGCAGCGTGACGCCGAGATTGGAGAGGATTTTCTTGCCCTCGGGATAGATGTCGTAGAAGAACAGCACGATGCAGTGTTCGCATTTACCGCCGGCTTCGCGCAGCGCCTTGACGAAATTCACCTTGCTGCGGCCATCGGTGGCCAAATCTTCTACCAGCAGCACGCGCTGGCCCGGAATCAGCTGACCTTCGATCTGGGCGTTGCGGCCGAAGCCTTTGGCTTTCTTGCGCACATATTGCATCGGCAAATGCAGGCGGTCGGCCACCCAGGCGGCGAACGGAATGCCGGCGGTCTCGCCGCCCGCCACTGCGTCGATCTCGTCGCGGCCGATGTCGCGGTCGATCGTCGAAACCGCGAAATCCATCAGCCTCGTGCGCACGTCGGGAAACGAGATCAGCCAACGCGAGTCGTTATAAACCGGGCTTGCCCAGCCGGAGGTGAAAATGAAAGGCTTGTCCTCCATGAAGCGGACCGCGCTGGTATCGAGATACATGCGCGCCGTCTGCTCGGCGATGGTCTTCTTGTCGAGGTTTTTCGCGTTCATGGCGCCTTCGGTAGCTTTCTATTTGCGCATGATCTTTTCCGAAAACCGGTACCCACTTTTCGGGATCATGCGCTGGCGCCCGTTCAAAGCACAAAAAGGTTCAAGCCGCTATCCCGTAATGGCGCGACAATTCACAGGCGAGATCAAGCAGCACCTCGTCGCCGCCGGGCCAGCCGATGAAGGACAGGCCGACCGGGCAGCCGTCGAGCGTGCCAACCGGCAAGTTCACCTGTGGCAGTCCGGCGATGCCGGCGGTGCAGGTCAGCCGCATCACGCGCACGCGATAATGCTCCAGCGCTGCCGACGACAGGTCGACCAGCGGCGCGATGCAGGGCGCGGTCGGCAGCGCCAGGATGGTGCCCGGCTTCACGGTCTGCAGAATGTGCTCGCGCGCCTGCGCCTTCACCGCGCGCGCGGCCGCGACGTCGGCTTCGGTCACGCTGGCCGCGTAATCCATGCGCTCGCGAATGCCGGGGCCCAGCGTCGGCTGCTGGCGGGTGACGAAGTCGCCGAAGGTCTGCCACACCTCGAACCCTTGAATGGTGCGGAAGGCCTCGCGCCAGGGATCGAAGCCTTCCAGGGAGATGTGTGCATGCGCCACCGGCGGCAGGTCGCTGAGCATGAATTCGAGCATGCTGCGCAACACGTCGGCGACGTCGCTGTCGGCCTCGGCAAAGGCGTCCTCGAGTGCGATCACGCGCTCGACGGGCGCCGCGATGCGCCGCTCGTCGAGCAGCACTGCTCCGACGTTGCGAAATATGCCGGGGCTACAGGCAAACCAGCCGGGCACGTCAAACGACGACGCCATCGCCTGCACGCCGGAGAGATCGATGCGGTTATGCGTCGGGCGCAAGCCGTAGAGACCATTGAGCGCAGCCGGTATGCGCACCGATCCGCCGGTGTCACTGCCGAGCGCGAAATCACAGGCACCCGACGCCACCGCGGAGGCCGAGCCGCTTGATGAGCCGCCCGGCAGGCGCCCCGGCGCGCGCGGATTGACCGGCGTGCCGTAATGGGCGTTGGCGCCGGTGACGCTGAAAAAGAATTCATCACAGATGGTCTTGCCGATCACGCTCGCACCGGCATTGAGAATGCTTTGCACCGCGCCGGCGGTCTTGGTGGCGGGCGGGTGGGTCTCCAGCCAGGTCGGGTTGCCGCTGCCGGCGGTATAGCCTGCGATGTCATACATGTCCTTCACCGCCGCCGTGAGCCTGGCCAGCAGCCCACCCGACGCGCCCGCGATCGGCTGCGTCAGGTCATGCGGCACGAATGCCGAGCGGTATTGCGGAGAAACCAGGCTCATCGTCGCTGCGTCAGGTACCAGTCGAGGATTTTCGCGCCGTCCCAGGCAACGACACCGTCGCGCGAAAGAAGTTCCCTGAAGGTGCGCTGCACGTGCCCGATGCGGTGCGGTACGCCCGACAGATAGGGATGGCAGGCAATCGCCATGACCTTGGGCCGTTCGGCCGCTTCGGCGTAGAGCCACTCGAACTGATCGCGCGCGCGCGCATATATCATGTCGGACGGCTGGTGCTGCAGCGCCATCAGCACGATGTCGTGGATCTCGAAATTATAGGGCAGCGCCACCACCGGCTTGTGCTCGGTGTGCAGCGTCACCGGCTCATCGTCGAGCACCCAGTCGCCGATATATTCGACGCCGGCTTCCGACAGGTAATCGAGCGTTTCGAAGGTCTGCGTCAGGCCCGGGCCGAACCAGCCGCGCGGCCGCTTGCCGGAGAATTTCTCGATGATATCCATCGATTTCATGATCACGCCGCGCTGGTCCTCGGTCTTGTGCATCGGCACCTGGTCGTAGCCGTGGGCGTTAAGTTCCCAGCCACTGTCGAGGCAGGCTTTCACCACCGTTGGATAGGTTTCGCAAACTCTGGCGTTGAGCGTGACCGTCGGCGACACGCCGAGCTCCAGAAGCACCTTGCGCAGGCGCCAGAAGCCGACGCGCATGCCGTATTCGTGCCAGCTCCAGTTCGGATGGTCGGGCTGCATGGGCTGGCCCTGCGGCGGCGAGATCACCATGCGCGCCATCGGGCGGTTGATGTCCCATTCTTCCAGCGCCAGCACCGGCCAGATCACCAGCCGCACGCCCTTGGGAAACTGCAAGGGCGCGCGGCCCTCGATCGCGGAATATTCAAGCCGTTTGCGCGGATGCATGGCTCAAGGCGCCTTCGGGCCGGTCTTGCGGTACCAGTCGGCGATCTGCCCGCCGGTCCAGAACAGCACGTCGCGCTTCTTGCGGATCTTCTGGAAAATCTTGCGGAAATATTTGGCGCGGTGCGGCGCGCCCATGATGTAAGGATGCACCGAAATCGCCATCACCCGCGCCGAGCCCTTGGCGTCCTTGTGGATCTGCTCGAACTGATCCATCGCGCGCTCGTAGAACTCAGCTGCCTTGTGGTGCTGGATCAGCATCATGGCGACGTCGTTGCATTCCTGCGTGTAGGGAATGTTGAGGATCGGCTTGCCACGCGTCTTCAGCCACACCGGCTGGTCGTCGAGCACCCAGTCGGCGACGTAGTCGTAGCCTTCCTCGGCGAGGATATCGGGCGTCTCCCAGGTTTCGGTCAGGCCGGGCCCGAGCCAGCCGCGCGGGCGTTTTCCGGTCGCGCGCTCCAGCACCTCGGCGCTCTTTTTTATGTCGGCGCGCTCATTCTCCACCTTCTGCAAGTTGCGCTGGGTGAAACCGTGGCCGATGAACTCCCATTTGCGCTCGACGCAAGCCTTGACGATATCGGGATAGGCCTCCACCGCCACGCCGTTGATGTTCATCACGCCGGGAATCTTGAACTCGTCATAGACTTGTAAAAGGCGCCAGAAGCCGACGCGGTTGCCGTATTCGTGCCAGCACCAGTTCGGAATGTCGGGCATCGGCGAGCCGCCGGCCGGCGGGGTCAATACCGTGCGCGGCATGGTCTGGGTCGGGTCCCATTCTTCAACATTGGTAATCGTCCAGACCACCATGCGCGCGCCCTTCGGTAGTTTGAGACGCTTGCGCTTGGGTATCGGCGAATAGGCGAGGCGGTCGTTCGGCAGCATGCCGACGTCGGGTTTGGGGGCGTTCATAACGATTCTCACAGTATCGAATGCCTTCTAGCATGGTTGCAGGGCGTTCATTCGGCGGCCTTCAATTGCTTGGCGGCGATGCCCTGGTACCAGTCGAAGATCTGCGCGCCGTTCCAGTGCAGCACGCCCTTGTGCTTGTTGACGTGTTTGTAGATCGCTTCGAGATATTTGATCCGGTGCGGCTGGCCGCTGATATAGGGGTGGATCGCCAGCGTGCAGAATTTGGCGCGCGTCTTGCTCTCGGCATAGAGCCGGTCGAACTGGTCGATGGCGCGCTTGAGCAGGTAGTCGCTCTGGTGATGCTGGATTAGCATCATCGGGATGTCGTTGCACTCGATCGTGTAGGGCAGCGTCACCAGCGGACCATTGGCGGTGCGGATCACTGTCGGCTCGTCGTCATAGACCCAGTCGCCAATATATTTGACGCCCGCCGCGGCCAAGAGGTCCGGCGTCTCCAGAGTCTGCGTCAGCCCGGGTCCGAGCCAGCCGACCGGCTTCTTGCCGGTAAATTTCGTCAGGACGTCCATGGTGCGCTTGATCATGGCGTCCTGGTCCGGCTCCTTGTGGATCGGGCCCTGTTCGTAGGCGTGGCCCATGAACTCCCAGCCGTCGCGCTTGGCCTGTTCGGCGACGCGCGGGTAGTCCTCGCAGATGCGCGCATTGGCGGCGAGCGTCGGCTTGATCTTCAGTTTCTTGAACAGCTCGTGAAAGCGCCAGCAGCCGACCCGCATGCCGTATTCGTGAAAGGCCCAATGCACCACATCCGGCATCAGCGGCACGCCGGTGGGCGCCGGGAGCAATTGCCGCGCCATCGGCTTGGCGATGTCCCAGACCTCGTAATTGACGATGGTCCAGAACACGATACGGGCCTTGCCCGGCAGCTTGAGCGGCGGGCGATCGACGATCGCCGAAAAGTCGCTGCGTTCGCGCGGAATCATCGGATCGGCCATGGCCTGCCTCGTTCTTGGGCCTCTTGCTTGGCGTTTGGCGCTAGCATGTCACGCGCTCGCGCCGACGCGCAAGCCGACCAGCCGTTCGAGCGTGGCGGCATCGTTGCGTAACGCCTCGGCGCTCTGATGAAAGACCACGGTGCCGCGTTCGAGCACCATGGCGTCGCCGACCAAATTGAGGGCGATTTCGCTGTGCTGCTCAACAAGCACGATAGCCGTGCGCTGCTCCGCTAGCATGGCTTTGATCGCCGCTTCCAGCTCCTCGATGATCACCGGCGCCAGCCCCTCGAACGGCTCGTCGAGCAGGAGCAGCGAAGGGTTGGTCATCAGCGCGCGCGCGATCGCCAGCATCTGCTGCTCGCCGCCGGAGAGCTGGTTGCCCAGGTTGCGGCTGCGCTCGTTCAGCCGCGGAAACAGCTCGTAAACGCCGGGCAGATCCCAGGCGCCCGGTCGCGCCGCCACGGTCAAGTTTTCCTCGACCGTCAGCGAGGGGAAGATCTCGCGCTCCTGCGCCACCCAGCCGATGCCGGCAAGCGCGCGCTTGTGCGTCGGCATCTTGGAAATATCGGCCCCGCGCCAGCGGATCGCGCCGCCGTGCATCTGGGTGTAGCCCATGATGGTAAGCAGCAGCGTCGACTTGCCGACGCCGTTGCGGCCGAGCAGCGCCAGGCTGCCGTTTTCCGGCAGCGCCAGCGAGACCTCGTGCAGCACCAGGGCATCGCCATAGCCCGCGGTCACCTTGTCAAGGGTGATCAGCGCCTCAGCCATGCTTGCGCGTCCCCAAATAGACCTCGAGCACGCCCGGATCGGCGGCAATCTCCTCCGGCGTGCCTTGCGCGAAAATCGCGCCGCCGACCATGACGATGATGCGGCTGGCAAAACGGAACACGACGTTCATGTCGTGTTCGATGAACAGCAGCGTGAGATCGTCGGACAGGCTCGCCACTACCTCGAAAATGTCGCCGCTTTCCTCGTGCGGCACGCCCGCCGCCGGCTCGTCGAGCAGCAGCACTTTCGGCCGAGTCGCCAGCGCCAGCGCGATCTCCAGAAGCCGCTGGCGGCCATAGGGCAGTTCGCGGGTCTGCTGGTAGCAGTTCTCGCCCAGCCGCAGCTTGACCAGAATGTCGTGGGCCTCGTCGATCGACTCGCGGTGAACGGAGAGGTTGCGCCAGAATTCCCCGGAAATGCCGCGTCGTTCGTTGACCGCGAGCGTCACCGCTTCCAGCGCGCTCAGCCCTGCGAACAACGTGTTGATCTGGAACGTGCGCGCGAGGCCCCTGCGCACCCGCTCCTGCGGTTCGAGGGCGGTGACGTCCTCGCCTCCGAGGACGATGCGCCCGGCGTCGGGCGCGAGCATGCCGGTGATCAGGTTGATCAACGTGGTCTTGCCGGCGCCGTTCGGGCCGATCAGGGCGTAGCGCACGCCGGCCGGCAATTCGATTTCGACGTCGCGGGCGACCACCAGCGAGCCGAAGCTCTTGTCGAGCATACGGGTGGCCAGCGCCGGCGCGTTCACGACCGTCTCCAGCGCGCGGTCAGTTTGGAAAGCCCGCCGAGAATGCCGTTCGGCAGAAAGATCACCACCGCGATCAGCAGCAGGCCGATCCAGAAATACCAGTACTGCGTGTTCATGCTGGAGAACTGGTCGCGCGCCACCAGGAAGACGGTGGCGCCGATCAGCCCGCCATAGAGCCGTCCGGCGCCGCCCAGCACCAGCATGATCAGGGCGTCGGCGGAGCGCTCGAAGCTGAGCGAATCGAGCGCCACCGTTCCGGTGGCTTGCGCGGTCACCGCGCCGGCGATGCCGGCTATAAGCGCGGCGATCGTATAGATCTTGCGGATGTGGGCGCGACTCGCCGCGCCGATCGCCGGCATGCGCACGGCGTTCTCGCGGATGCCGCGCAGCGCCAGGCCGAACGGCGAATGGATCAGCCGCCGCGCCATCAGGAAGACGACGAACAGCACGATCAGCGAATAGGTGTACGCGGTATAACCCCAGAGGCCGAAGTTGTAACGTCCGAAGATCGGCCAGATGTCCATGCCCTGCAGCCCGTCGCTGCCGCCGGTCAGCCAGTGCGCCTTGTTCGCCACCTCGTGCAGCAGCAGGCCGAGCCCGAGCGTGATCATGATCACGGTGAGATGACGGAAGCGCGCCACGACGAAGCTCGAGGCATAGCCGACCAGCGCGGCCACGCTCGCGCCGATGAACAGGCCGGTGATCGGCTCACCCCACCCATACGCCGAGGCGATGCCGGCGGCATAGGCGCCGAGGCCGAAAAACGCCGCGTGACCGAGCGAGACGATGCCGGCATAGCCGAGGATGAGATCGAGCGAGAGCACGAACAGCGCGGTGACCGCGATCTGGTGCGCCAGTTGCAGATAGGCCGGAAACAGCACGAACGGCAAAAGTGTCGCCAGCCAGAACGCGGTTTCCAGATGACTCCAGCGCGTCTGCGCCGCCAGGTAGAGGTGCGGGGCGTCCGCCGTGCCGATGATCGCCGCCATCGCTCTAGCGCTTTCCGAACAGGCCCTGCGGCCGCGTCATCAGCGCGGCCAGCATGACCAGGTAGATCAGGAACGCGCCCAGTTCCGGCACGTAATACTTGCCGGCGACGTCGGTGACGCCGATCACGACCGCCGCCACGAACGAGCCGACGATCGAGCCCAGGCCGCCGACCGACACCACGATCAGCACGAACACCAGATAGGTGAAGGCGAACCAGTGATCGAGGCCGACGATCTCGATGGCGAGCGCGCCGCCCATGCCGGCAAGCCCGCTGCCGAGCGCGAAAGTCACGGCGAAAGTGCCGTCGACGTCAATGCCGAGTCCGCGGGCCATGCGCTGGTTGTCGACCGCGGCGCGCACCCTGGCGCCGAAGCGCGTGTATTCCAGCGTCGCCACCAGCACCGCGGTGATGATCAGGCCAATCACCACCAGGAACAACCGGTAATTGCCGACGTTCACGCCCATGAAATCGAACGAGCCGCGCAAATAGTCCGGCACTTCGAGCGGCTGTGGCGTGGTGCCGAAAAAATAGGCCGCGGTCGCGACCGACACGAAGGCGATGCCGATGGTGAGCAAGACCTGGTCGAGATCGCTGGCGCGGTAGAGACGGCGATAGAGCACGCGCTCGAACGCCACGCTGACAACCGCCGAGACGATGAACGCCGCCGGCAGCGTGGCCAGGAACGGCCAGCCGAAATCCTGCGTCAAGCCCACGGTGACGAAGCCGCCGAGCATAGCGAAGGCGCAGTGCGCCAGATTGACGAAATTCATCATGCCGAGCGTGACGGTCAGCCCGACCGACAGCAGGAACAGCAGCATGCCGTAGGCCAGTCCGTCGAACAGAACGCCGAAAATCGGGGGAAGCATGAGGACGGACGCCTACCGTTGATATGCGCGATGGAGTGAACGGGCGATTCCGCCGCGGCGGGCGGTGCGCCGGAGACGCATTATAGCGGTAACGACACGCCGGGGTAGGTCGCAAAGCGCGGATGGAGCAATTCCAAGTGGAATCGCTCCATCCGTGCCGATTGTTGCCGTTCGCGGCGGCTTACTTCTTCTTCATCGCCGCCTTGACCGGATCCTTGACGTTTTCGACCTTGTCGAACTCGACGTTGACCAGCTTGCCGCCGACCTTTTCCACGCGGCGGATATAGATGGTCTCGATGACGTCACGGGTCTCGGGGTCGATCATCATTGGGCCGCGTGGGCTTTCCCACTTCATGCCCTTGGCGGCTTCGGTCAGGCTGGCGGCGTCGGTCTTACCTTTGGTCTTCTTCAGCACCTCGTAGATCAGGTGCATGCCGTCATAGCCGCCGGCGCTGAAGAAATTCGGGTTCACGCCGCCGCTCAGCTTGTTGAAGGCCGCGACGTAATCCTTGTTCATCTTCGACTGATGATTGTGGTCATAGTGCCAGGCGGTGATGATGCCGACGGCAGCGTCACCCATGTTCTTGAGCGCCGCATCGTCGGTGACTTCGCCGGTGCCGAGGATCTTCACCTTGTCCGTGCTGATGCCACGCTCGGCGAAAGCCTTGGCCAGCGCCGCCGGCTGCGCGCCGCCGGGAATGAACGCGAAGATCGCCTGTGGATTGACGTCCTTGGCCTTCTGCACGAAGGCGGAGAAGTCCGGATTGCCAACCGGCATGCGCACCGAGCCGAGGATCTTGCCGCCGCCGGCGGTGAGGCCGCGGATGAAGCCCTGCTCGGCGTCGTGACCGGGCGCGTAGTCCGAGGTCATGGTGTAGGCGCTCTTGACGCCGTTCTTGGCCGCCCAGTGGCCGAGGGTTTCGGTCACCATCGGCAACGTGAGCGACGTGCGCGTGCAGTAGGGCGACTTTAGCGTGATGATCGAGGTTGCGGCGTTCATGATCACCATGAATTTTTTGGCTTCCATCGACACGCCGCAGCCGGCGATCGCGTTGGGGGTGAGCACCCAGCCGGCCAGGATGTCGGCCTTGTCGCGCACGATCAGTTCCTGTGCCAGGCGCTTGGCCAAGGGCGGCTTGATGCCGCCGACGTCCTTGCGCACGAATTCGAGCTTCTTGCCGGCGACGGTGTCGCCGTGCTGCTTGACGTAGAGCTTGATACCGTTGTCGACCTGGGTGGCGGCGTCGGCGAACTGGCCGGTATAGGGCAAGACGATGCCGATCTTCACGGTGCCTTGCGCATTGGCGGCACCGGCAAACAGGCCTGCCGCAAGCAAGGCGGCGCCGGCCAGCATGAGACGCTTCATGATGTTTCCTCCCCTGGATCTACTTATTTTATTGCCGGTAGAATGCCTGAGGTTACCCATAAAGAAAAGTGCCGCGAATCCGGCGCCCCGCGGCGTTTTTTTGCCATTGGCCCGCTTTCGGGATTTGATGGGCTTTTTGCCTCGGCAAGCCGTTGGAGCCCCGACTATATGGGCCGTCGCCCACCGTTCATGTCACCGAGACCGTGGCTTCCTCGTAACGCTCGCCGCCCAGATTGCCGTCCGGGAAGATGCCGTGCGAGGCGATCCATTGGCGCGCTTGCGTGTAGTGCTCGCGGGTATAGGGCTCGAACACCAGCCGCTCGCCCGGCCCCCAGCGGCGCGTGTCCATGCGGGCGTGATAGCGCTCGGGGAATTCGTTCTTGTAATAATGGGCGTAAAGCTCGGGCCGTAGGTCGAGGTCGCGCTGGGCGCGGCGCAGCGCGCGGAAGAACTTGCGCATGTCCTCCGGGTCAGGGCTGCCGTGCACCATCATGCCGATCATGAAGGTGGTATCGATGACCTTGCGGTAGCCGAGCTGCTCGGCGAAGTAATAGGGGCCGCTGAACAGGTTGACCGCCGGCGCCGAGCCGTCGAGCAGCCTGTCCATGCGCGCGAACAGCATGCCGTCGGCATAGACCAGATTCATCTTGTCCTGCGGCAGATATTGCTCGAGCGCCTGCACCGTCGCGTAGTGGCTGCCGGACTGGTAGCCGACCGAGATCGGTACGCCGGCCAGGTCCTCCGGCGTTTTGATCTTGGAATCGGGCTGCACGAAAATACCGGCCGGCGCCACCGAATAGACCTCGCTCGACATGCGGCCGTGGCCCTTCGAGGCCGCGACATTGATGGTCCAATGGCAGGCGCAGCTCAGGTCGGCGTTGCGGCCTTGCTCGAACGATTGGAAGGCGCCCTGCTTGTCGCCCTTGTCGTGATGCTTGCCGCCGGTCGAGCGGACAAGCTCGCGGAATTCATAATCCAGGCCTTCCTGCGTGAAATAACCTTTGTCGTGGGCGATCCATTCCTGCAGGCGGAAGTGCGGCTCGATGACAAATTTCGCCATTTGGTCCTCCCTAGAGTTGCCTGACATTATGCCCCGGCGGGCAAAACCGCCATGGGGAAGTTATGCGGGAAATTTGGGCGTCCCACGCGGGCTGGGACTTTGCGAAAATGAAAGCCAGACTTGCAGCTTTCCGCATTGTCGCGGTCATGGCAATCGCGCATGGTCGCCCGCCTCGCAGGAGAGGTGCCGGGTGGACACATTTTTTCTTGTTGCGGTCGCCGGCGCCTATCTGCTCGCGGGATTCGTCAAAGGCGTGATCGGCATGGGTCTGCCGACGGTGGCCATCGGCCTGCTCGGGCTGATGGTGACGCCGGCGCAGGCCGCCGCCATCCTGGTGGTGCCCTCGTTTGCCACCAATGCCTGGCAGGGACTGGCCGGTGGCGGCTTGCGCGAGCTGCTGCGCCGGTTGTGGCCGATGCTCACCGGCGTCTGCATTGGTAGCCTCATCGGCGCGTTGACACTGCCGCGCGGCAACGGCGTGCAGGCGACGGTCTGGCTCGGGCTCGCGCTCACGGCCTATGCCGCGCTCGGCCTGTTCAAGGTGCATTTTTTCGTGCCGCAGCGCGCCGAGGGCCGGATCGGCCTGGTGGTCGGCCTCGCCACCGGAGTGATTTCGGTGGCGACCGGCGTCTTCGCCATGCCGATGGTGCCCTATATCCAGGCGTTGCGCTTCGAGCGCGACCGGCTGGTGCAGGCGCTCGGCCTGTCGTTCACGATTTCCACCGTCGCGCTGGCGCTGGCGCTTTATCACGCCGGCGCGCTGAACCTGTCACTCGCCTGGCCAGCGCTGCTGGCGCTCGGCGCCGCCCTCGTCGGCATGCCGCTCGGGCAATGGATACGCGGGAGGGTGGCGCCCGAGACGTTCCGCCTCTGGTTCTTCATCGCCCTTTTGCTGCTCGGCACGCGGCTGGCGCTGCGCGGCGTGATATGATCGAGTTAATGGAAACGCCCGAGGAACAGCGATGAAAATCGTCGATCTCTCCCATGTCATGAACGTACACACGCCCGGCTGGGTCGGCTATGCCGGTAACAAGATGTATTACGCGCAGAACCTGCAGACCCAGATGATCGTGGCGCAGCGCATCGACACCGCGCTGCATGTCGGCACCCATTTCGACGGCGCCATGCACGCCACCGATAACCGCGACGGCGACATGGCGCATCTGCCGCTCGATTATCTGGTCAACCGCGGCGTGGTGGTCGACATCTCCAAGCATATGCACGACTGGGCGGTGATCACGCCGCAGATCATCGAGTCGTCCGGTGCCGACATCCGTGACGGCGACATTCTCGTCCTGCACACCGGCTGGCATCGCCATTACGAGGGCCAGCCGCAACAGGACCTGGTGAAGTACTTTTGCTACCACCCCGGGCCCAATCTCGACACGCTGCATTGGATGCTGAAGAAGAAGATCAAGTGGTGGGCCATGGACACCGGCTCTTGCGACCACGCCATGAACACTTCGATCCGCAACATGCGGCCCGATCTCGCCGATGAGTTCACCAAAAAGCACGGCAAGACGCCGGCGGCGTTCTTCGGCACGTTCGAATTCACTCACAAGAAGTCTGGCCGCAAAGTGCAGCAGGACATGTTCCCGTTCCATAGCTGGGCGTTCCAGGAAGGCCTGCTGCACGCCGAGAATTTGGGCGGCGATATCGATATGATGCTGGGCAAGCGCTGCCTGATCGGCGCCTTCCCGTGGCGCTACGAGGGACTGGAAGGCTGCCCCTGCCGCATCGTCTGCTTCCTCGACACCGACGATAAGGTCGAGGCCGTCGGCGACGCCGCCAAGGCGATTTTGTGAAGCTGATACGCCAGATCGCTTTACCGGTATTTATTAGCGTGCAAATAATTGGTCTTTGGCCAGCGGGGGAGGCGATGCCGCACATCAGCGCGCGCGACGGCATCCGGCTTTATTACGAGGAAGCCGGCAGCGGCAGCGCGATCGTCTTCGTGCATGAATATGCCGGCGACTACCGCAGCTGGGAGGCGCAGATGCGGCATTTCGCACGCGCGCACCGCTGCATCACCTATAGCCAGCGCGGCTATCCGCCCTCCGACGTGCCGAGCAAGCCCGCGCAATACAGCCAGGACATTTTTCGCGACGACGTGCTGGCGCTGATGGACGCCCTCAAGATCGACAAGGCCCATGTAGTCGGCCATTCCATGGGCGCCTATAGCGCGCTGCATGTGGGCATTCATTATCCCAAGCGCTGCATCTCGGTGATGGCCGCCGGCTGCGGCTGGGGTTCGTCCCCCGACGCCGAGCAGCGCGAGGCCATGAAGGCGCTCGCCGCCGAGACCGGCAAGATGTTTGCCGAGGAGCCAATCGCGCAGGCCGCGGCGAAATACGCCGACGCGCCCATGCGGCAGGCACAGAAGCACAAGGACCCGCGCGGCCACGCGGAATTCGCCCACATGCTGGCCGAGCATTCGTCGGAAGGCCACGCCCAGACAATGTTCAATCTTCAGCTCAAGCGGCCGACGCTGTGGGAAATGGAAGAGCAGCTCAAGCGCTTCGAAGTGCCGCTCTTGGTGATCGTTGGCGACGAGGATGGCCCTTGCATCGACGGCAGCGTGTTCCTTAAGCGCATCGTGCCGACCGCCGGCCTGTTGGTGATCCCGCGCTCCGGCCACAACATTCCGTCCGAGGAGCCGGCCCAGTTCAACGCGGCGCTGGCCGAGCTGTTCGCTTCGTCGGAAGCCGGGCGTTGGTTGGCGCATAAGCCCGCGAGAGCGTGAGGGACCGGATATGGAGGCAGCGCATCAACTGGAAGCGTGGCGCGATCTCTACGTCATGCTCGGCACTTCGTCGGCGGCGCTCATCGGCCTGCTGTTCGTCGTCACCTCGCTGCATCTCGACGAAATCGTGAAAAATCCAGGCTATCGTATCCGGTCGCGCAGCAACTCGATTTTTCTTATCGCAACACTGGTCGAAGCGGCGCTCATTTTGACGCCGCAGCCGATGCCGCTCCTTGGTCTGGAGCTGGCCGCCATCAATCTGTTTGCGTTGTCGTTTCTGATCAGAATTTCATACCGATACTATTACAAATATCGCGAGCTCGGCAAACGCGGTGGCATGAGGCGGTCTCGAGCGGCCATTTTTCACGGAAGCTTTCTGCTTAGTATCGCCGGAGGGGCATGCCTGATCGATGGCTCAAATTGGGGCCTGTATCTTGTGACCGCTTCCTACGTCGTGATTGTTGTTACCGTCGCAATGAACGCTTGGTCAATCATGCTAGGGATTGGGCAAGCCGAAGAGACGGCGAAAGCACGGCCCAAAAAGCGAGCGCGCTGAAGATCTCAAAAGGAGTATCGCGATGGACCTCAAGCTCAATGGCAAGACCGCGCTGGTGACCGGCGGCTCGGAAGGCATCGGCAAGGGTATCGCGCTGGCGCTGGCGCGCGAGGGCGTCGACGTCGCCATCTGCGCGCGCCGCATGGGCCCGCTTGAGGCAACCGCCAACGCCATCGCCAAGGAGACCGGGCTCAAGGTCGTCGCCATCCCAGCAGACCTGCGCAAGGACGCCGACGCCAAGAATTTCATCGAGCAAGGCGCCAAGGCGCTCGGCCGCGTCGACATCATGGTCAATAACGCCGGTTCGGCCGCCGGCGGCGTCATCGAGCACTTGACCGAAGACGATTGGGAGAAGGGGCTTCAGCTCAAGTTCATGGGCTATGTGCGCTGCCTGCGCTACGTTCTGCCGATCATGGTGAAACAGGGCGGCGGCCGCGTGGTGAACCTGATCGGCAACGACGGCGTCAAACCGTCCTATTGGGAAATTTGCCCGGGCGCCGCCAATGCGGCGGGTCAGAACCTGACGCTGTCGCTCGCCGGCCAATACGGCAAGGACGGCATCAGCTTCGTGGCGGTGAACCCCGGGCCGGTTCGCACCGAGCGCTGGGCAGGTCTTGTGGACGCCATGGCGCGCGACATGAAAATCCCGCGCGAACAAGCCGACAAGCTCGCGCCCGCCTCGATCCCCATAGGCCGCATCGCCGAGGTGGAGGAGGTGGCCGACTTGGTGGTCATGCTGGCGTCGCCATTGATGGAGATGGTCAACGGCACCATGATCGAGATCGACGGCGGCCAGGACAAGCCGCTGATGGACCGTTTCCGCGACAAGCCGCGCGGGTGACGGCGGCAACTGCCACCATTGGGCTTAAGTGGCATGCGCGGCAACGGGGTCGCTTGACAAGCGGCGGGTCACGGTCGGACTATTTGTGCACAAACGACTTCGCCCACCGGAGGCGATGAGAACAATCGTCTGGACATGAGCGGAGCCGGCGTCCGCGCGCCGGTCCGCCATCACGCAGGGAGCCAAGTCATGATCAGCAAGCGTCACCTGTTTTATCTCGCGCTCGCCGGCACTCTCGCCGCCAGCTTCACCACGCCGGCCTCGGCGCAGGGCACCATCAAGATTGGCGAGCTCAACAGCTACAAGGCCTTTCCCGCCTTCCTCGAGCCCTACAAAAAGGGCTGGCAAATGGCGGTCGAGGAGATCAACGCCAAAGGCGGCGTCAACGGCAAGAAGCTGGAAGTGATCTCGCGCGACGACGGCGCCAATCCCGGCGCGGCGGTGCGCGCCGCCGAGGAGCTGATCAGCCGCGAAGGCGTCGCCATGCTGGCCGGCACCTTCCTGTCCCATGTCGGTCTGGCGGTCACTAATTTCGCCGGCCAGAAAAAACATTTCTTCCTCGCCGCCGAGCCGCTCACCGACAAGATCACCTGGCAGAACGGCAACAAATACACCTTCCGCCTGCGCGCCTCGACCTACACGCAGGTGGCCATGCTGATGCCGGGCGCGGTTTCGGCAAAGAAAAAGCGCTGGGCGCTGGTCTATCCGAATTTCGAATACGGCCAGTCCGCCGCCGCCAATTTCAAGGAACTGCTAAAGAAAGCGCAGCCGGACGTCGAATTCGTCACCGAGCAGGCGACTCCATTGGGCAAGATCGACGCCGGCGCGGTGGCGCAGGCGATCGACGACGCCAAGCCCGACGGCATTTTCAACGTGCTGTTCGGCGGCGACCTCGCCAAGTTCGTGCGCGAGGGCAACACCCGCGGCATCTTCAAGAACCGCACGGTGGTCAGCCTGCTCACCGGCGAGCCGGAATATTCCGATCCGCTCAAGGACGAGGCCCCGGTCGGCTGGATCGTCACCGGCTATCCCTGGGACAAGATCAAGACGAAGGAGCACCGTGAATTCGTCAACGCCTACAGGAAGAAATACACCGACTATCCGCGGCTCGGCGCCGTGGTCGGCTACGTCACGATCAAGTCGTTGGCTGCCGGCATCGCCAAGGCCAAATCCACCGACACCGAAAAGCTGGTGGCGGCGTTCAAGGGCTTGCAGGTCGACAGCCCGTTCGGCCCCTTCACCTTCCGGGCGATCGACCATCAGGCGACCATGGGCTGCTTTGTCGGTAAGACCGCGCTGGAGCACGGCAAGGGCACCATGACCGATTTCAAATATGTCGACGGCGCTTCCGTGATGCCGCCCGACGCCGAGGTCAAGAAGATGCGCCCGGCGACAGATTGATTGCCTCTCCCCAACTGCGGGGAAACTTGCGACATTGGCGTTCCGGGGCGCGGGCGTAAGCCCGCGAGCCCGGAATCCATAATCCTGTGTAGTGGTTATGGTTTCCGGCCCGCGTTGCGTGCGGCTGGAATGACGATGTGGGGTGGCGGGGGAGAGATAAAGGCGCCATGACTCTCAGCGCGTTCCTGTTTCAGGCGCTCAACGGACTGTCCACCGCCTCCGGCCTGTTCTTTGTCGCGGTGGGGTTGTCGCTGATCTTCGGCGTCTCCCGCATCATCAACATCGCGCACGGGTCCCTCTATATGTTGGGGACCTATATTGCCTATTCCTTCGCCATCCATATCGGCGGCGCGGTCGGCTTTTGGGGCGGCATCGCCGCCACCGCAGTGGTGGTCGGCGTCATCGGCGCGGTGATCGAGGTGGTGCTCTTGCGCAGGATTTACCGCGCGCCCGAGCTGTTCCAGCTGCTCGCCACCTTCGCGCTGCTTCTGGTGATCAATGACGCCACGCTGTTCATCTGGGGGCCGGAGGATCTGCTGGGCCCGCGCGCGCCCGGCATGCGCGGCGCGGTCGAAGTGCTCGGCCGCTATCTGCCGAGCTACGACCTGTTTCTCGTTTTCATCGGCCCAGCGGTATTGCTGATCCTGCATTTCGCGATTGCCAGCACCCGCTTCGGCCGGCTGGTGCGTGCGGCGACGCAAGACCGCGAGATGGTTGGCGCGCTCGGCGTCAACCAGGCCATCCTGTTCACGTCCGTATTCGCGCTCGGCGCTGGCCTCGCCGGCCTCGGCGGCGCGCTGCAAGTGGCGCGCGAGCCGGCCAATCTCGCCACCGACTTGACCGCCATCGGCGACGCCTTCGTCGTGGTGGTGGTCGGCGGCATGGGCTCGATCACCGGGGCTTACGTGGCCGCTGTGATCATCGCCGAAGTCAAGGCGCTCTGCATTGGCATCGGCGTCGTCGATTTCGGCTTCATCACGCTCAATTTCTCCAAGCTCACTTTAGTGGCCGAATTCCTGGTCATGGCGGCGGTGCTGATCACGCGACCCTACGGACTGCTCGGCCGCGCGCAAGCCGCCGTGCGTTCGGTGGCCGAGCCGGAGGATCCGATCCGGCCGGCCAGCCCGCTGTTGAAGGCGCTCGGCGCCGCGGTGCTGGCGCTGCTGTTGTGCTTGCCGGTGTTGGCGGAGAGTTCGCCTTATCTCCTCGTCCTCGGCATCGACGTGCTGATCGCGGTGATCTTTGCTACCTCCCTGCATTTCATCGCCGGTCCCGGCGGCATGCATTCGTTCGGCCACGCCGCCTATTTCGGCCTCGGCGCCTATGGCGCGGCGCTGCTGGTAAAATGGCTCAGCGTGCCGATGGGATTGGGGCTGGCGGCCGCCCCGGTGGTGGCGCTCTTGGGCGCGTTGCTGTTCGGCTGGTTCTCCGTGCGGCTGTCCGGCGTCTATCTCGCCATGCTCACTTTGGCCTTCGCGCAGATCGTCTGGGCCGCCGTCTTCCAATGGGAAGGCCTCACCGGCGGCTCCAACGGCGTGATCGGCGTCTGGCCGCCGCCGCCTTTCGACCAGTCATGGGTCTATTTCCTGCTGACGCTGGTGCTGGCGGCAATCGCCGTGCTGGCGCTGCGGCGCTTTCTGTTCGCGCCGTTCGGCTACGCCATGCGCGCCGGGCGCGATTCCGCGCTGCGCGCCGAAGCCATCGGCATCGACGTCAAGCGCGTGCATTGGCTCGGCTTCGCCATCGCCGGCGGCGTGTGTGGAATCGCCGGCGGCTTGTTCGCTTTCGCTAAGGGCTCGATTTCGCCGGAAACGATCCATGTCGGCCGCTCAATCGACGGCTTGGTCATGGTGCTGCTCGGCGGTATCCAGACGCTCACCGGCCCGATCGTCGGCGCCTCGGTCTTTACCGTGCTGCAGGACACGGTGATCCGGCAAACCGAATATTGGCGCGCCATGCTGGGCGGCATCATCCTGCTCTTGGTGCTGGTGTTCCCGAGCGGCATCGTCGGCGCCTTCGCACAATTATTCAGCCGGTCGAGGGCGCGGTCATGAGCGTGCTCGCGGTCAAAGCCCTGTCAAAATCCTTTGGCGGCGTGCGCGCGGTCGATGCAGTCAGCTTCGCCATCGGGCGCGGCGAATTTCTCGCCATGATTGGGCCCAACGGCGCCGGCAAGTCCACCTGCTTCAATATGATCAACGGCCAGCTCGCGCCCGATTCCGGGGCGATCCTGTTCGAGGGCAACGACATCGCCGGAATGGCACCGCGCGACATCTGGCGGCTTGGCGTCGGGCGCACCTTCCAGGTCGCCGCCGGTTTCAGCTCGATGACGGTGATCGAGAACGTGCAGATGGCGTTGATCTCGCACGCGCACGAAATCTACCGGTTCTGGCATGCGGCCGCCGGCCGGCACCGCGAACGCGCCCTCGATCTGCTGGCGCAGGTCGGCATGCGCGACGCCGCCGACCGGCCCAGCCGCGAGCTCGCCTATGGCGACGTCAAGCGCGTCGAGCTCGCTGTCGCGCTTGCCAACGAGCCGCGCCTGCTGCTGATGGACGAGCCAACCGCCGGTATGGCGCCACGTGAACGCAACGAACTGATCGCGCTGGTCAAGCGGTTGGTGGTGGAGCGCGGCATCTCGGTTTTGTTCACCGAGCATTCCATGGACGTGGTGTTCGCCTTCGCCGACCGCATTATCGTGCTGGCGCGCGGCCAGCTGATTGCCGACGGCGCCGCCGCCGCCATCCGCGGCGATGCGCAAGTCAGGGAAGTCTATTTCGGCACCGGCAAGACTTTTGCGCGTGGCTCCGCTCCGCAAGGAGCCGCGCCATGAGCGACGCCATGCTCGCGGCCGAAGGCTTGAGTGCCTGGTACGGTGCCGCCCGGATTCTCTACGACTTGAGCTTCGAAGTCGGCCGCGGCGAGGTGGTGGCGCTGATGGGCCGCAACGGCGCCGGAAAATCCACCACCATCAAGACCGTCATGGGCCTCGTTGCCCAGCGCCAAGGCAAAGTCATCTTCAACGGCGCCGACATTTCCACTTTGAAGCCGTTCGAGATCGCGCGCCGCGGCCTCGGCTACGCGCCCGAGGACCGCCGCATTTTTGTCGGTCTCACCGTCATGGAAAACCTCGATATCGGCCGTCAAATCCAGCGTTGCTTCGCCGACGGCCGGCCGGCGCCGGCCTGGACGCCGGAAAAACTTTTCGCGGTGTTTCCCAACCTCGCCGAGATGCCGAATCGCCTGGGCGGACGCATGAGCGGCGGCGAGCAGCAGATGCTGACCGTGGCGCGTACGCTGATGGGCAATCCGCTGCTGGTGCTGCTCGACGAGCCCTCGGAAGGCGTTGCGCCGGTGATCGTGGAGCAGATGGCCAACACCATTATCGAGCTTAAAAAGGAAGGTCTGTCGATCTTGCTGTCGGAGCAGAACATCCACTTCGCCCGGCTGGTCTGCGACCGGGTCTATGTGATCGAGAAGGGCCAGATCCGCTGGCACGGGTCCATGGCACAACTTGACGACAACCTGGACGTGCAGAGTGCCTATCTGACGGTATAGTTCGGGCATGCCGGAAGTCCGGTATTTTAGGTTTCGGGCCGGTATGGGCCTTTCGCCGGGTTCCGATCCCGGTCATGATTTCGCATTGCGTGAAACTTTGCGCGGCGGCGCGGCAGAACAACGGAACGACCATGCGACGCGAGAAACTGAAAGTTGTAGCGCCCGCGCCGCAGGCTTCCGAGGCAGGCCGCTATGTGCTCGACGATCAGGTCGGCTTCCTGATGCGCGTCGCCATGCAGCGCCACACCGCGATCTTCACCTCGCGCATGATCGAGGGCCTCACCCAGACCCAGTTTGCCGCGCTCGCCAAGCTCTACGAGGTGGGGCCATGCTCGCAGAACCATCTTGGCCGGCTGATCTATCTCGATGCCGCCACCATCAAGGGGGTCGTCGATCGGCTGAGTGCGCGCGGCTTCCTTACCGCGCTCGCCGATCCAAAAGACCGTCGCCGCCGCGCGGTGGCGCTCACCGAAAATGGCCGCCAGGTGACCGAAGCTGCCATCCTGGTCGCCGCCAAAATCACGGCCGCCACGCTGGTCCCGTTGACCGCGGAGGAACAACGCCTCGTCGTACGACTTTTAAAGAAGCTAGGGTGATCGAGCCGCAAGCGTCCCAGTCTCTCCGGGGGGTGCGTAGAACAACAAACGGAAAAGGAGAAGCAGATGCGCAAAATACTTGTCGTGGTTGCGATGGCGCTCGCGCTCGCCGGCTGTCAAACGGCCCGGCAGGATCGCGTGCTGGGTGGCGCTTTGCTCGGCGCTGCCGGCGGTGGCCTGATTGGCGGGCTGGCCGGCCGATCCGTCGGTGCCGCGCTCGCCGGCGGCGTGATCGGCGCCGCAGCCGGCGCGATTATCGCCGACGCCACGCGGCCGGGATGGTGCTATTACTACAAGAAACATCGCCGCCACTACGTGCGCTGCTGACGATCGGTGGATGGTTTCAAATGCCCGGGCCCGCAAGGGTCCGGGCATTCGCTGATGACCATGAAGCTGTTGCATTGCAAGAGGAGACGCCGGTGTTCAGCGTAGGCAAGGCCAGCATCACGCGTGTCGAGGAGACCTATCTGCCGTGCTATCCGCTGCGCGACATTTTCCCGGACTTCACTGATGCGCATCTGGCCGAGCATGGGCGCTGGCTGGCGCCGCACCACTACGAGGCCGAGACCGGCCGCATCAAGCTCGCCGTCCACAGCTGGCTGTTGCAGGTCGGCGGCAAGAAGATCCTGATCGACTCATGCTGCGGCAACAACAAGGTCAAGCCGGGCCGCCCGTTCTGGAACATGCTTAATGTCGATTATCTCGAGCGGCTCGCCCGCGCCGGCGCGCGGCCGGACGAGATCGATCTGGTGATGTGCACGCACCTGCACCACGATCACGTCGGCTGGAACACGCGGCTTAAGGATGGCAAATGGGTGCCGACCTTTCCCAAAGCCCGCTACGTGTTTTCCAAGCCAGACGTCGACTATTTCTCCAAGCTAGACACCGACCCGAAAGAAGGCCCGGCCGAGCTTGGCACTTTCCGCGAATGCGTGATCCCGATCCTAGAGCACGGGTGCGCCGATCTGGTGGAGTGCGGTCCACACCGGCTCAACGACTTCATCGAGATCGACGCGGCACCGGGCCACGCGCCGGGCCACGTCTATTTCAAACTCGAAAGCGACGGCGAACGCGCCGCTTTCATCGGCGACGTCTGGCATCATCTGTTGCAGGTCTATTATCCCGATTGGAATTTCCCGAAGAACTCCGATGCGGCGCAGGCACGCGTCAGCCGGCGCAAGGTGCTCGACTATTGCACTGCCAGCGGCGCGCTGGTGTTTCCCGGTCATGTCGGGGCGCCGTTCGCCGGCCGCATCGAAGCCGCACAGAACGGATACCGGCCCGACTTTCCGGCAGGGGGCGGCTGACGCCGCCCTTGTCCCGCCGCCATCAACGCCTTCAGCCGCTGCGGCGTGACCGGCAATTGGGTCACGCTGCCTGACTTCTGCAGTGCGTCGTCGATGGCCGACGCAATCGCCGCGCCCACCGGCGTGATGCCGCCTTCGCCGGCGCCCTTGACGCCGAGCGGGTTGAGCGGTGAGGGCGCGTCCTCGCTCACGATCACCTCGACCCCGGGCACCTCACGCGCGGTCGGCAGCAGATAGTCGGCGAAGGTGACGGAGAGCGGCTCGCTGCACCCGCCATCGATAAATTCTTCGCGGAGCGCGCCGCTGATGCCTTGATCGGATTTGGAGAGCACACGATCGTGCCCTGGCAGGTCACGATCGCCGGCCGACACCAAAAGTGGCGTCCGCCGAATGGAACGCTCTATTCGATTGTCGTGCTCAGGAGTTTCCCCACGCCCCTTCCAACGAGTAGGATATGGGCAAGTGGGGTGACGAATGGTCGAGGATCGCCTGAGGGACCGCCTGCAACGGCGGCTTGCCGCGATACTGAACGCGGACGTCGTGGGCTACAGCCGTCTTATGGCCGACGATGAACCGGGAACGCTGATGCGACTCAAAAGCATCCGTTCCGGCATTCTCGACCCGAACATCGCCGCGCACCGCGGCAGCCTTATCAAAGAAATGGGCGACGGGCTTTTGGTCGATTTTGCCAGTGTTGTTGATGCCGTCGAATGCGCGGTCGCCATGCAGCGATCCGTCGCGGAACAAGAAGCGGAAATTCCGGCGAACGTCCGCATTCGTTACCGAATTGGCATCAACCTCGGCGATATCATTGTCGATGGTAACGACATTTTCGGCGACGGGGTGAACGTCGCCGCGCGCCTGCAAGGGTTGGCCGAACCGGATGGCATCCGAATCTCGGCCGCGGTGTACGACCAGATCCGCGGCAAGCTCGATATCGCCTGCGAGGACCTCGGCGGACATGTCGTCAAGAATATCAAGGAGCCGGTTCGCGTTTATCGGGTGCTGACGTCCGGGCGATCCGACGCGGCCGCCCTGCTGACGGCCGAACGCGACTATCGAAAGTTGATCAAGGCGCGGTACGGCGATGAATCCGCCTATTACATCCCGCTGTCCGCCACGACGACCAGTCGAAAACAGGAGCAGCGCGCCAGGGCTCCGCGTTCGACGCGCCGGTACGAGCAACGCGCGCGTGTCCAATTCAACGAATGGGTGGCGGTCGGAGAGGACATCAAGCAAATCAAGCTCGACGACTTGCGCGACGTCGCTGAAAAATATCCATGCGTTATTTTGCTCGGCGATCCGGGTTGCGGCAAAAGCACGGCGATCGAAACGTTGACATTCGACTACGCCGGACGCCCCGAAAGAATGCCTGTCCTTCTGCATCTCAGCGAATTCTTCGACATGCCCCTGGAGGACTTTATCCGGCAAGGCTGGGGCGGCTCGCCGGAAGCGGGCCATTGGGGAGCAGAAAGCGTGGCGGCCAATCTTGCGGCGTACCTTGAATCGGGCAAGCTCCTTCTACTATTCGACGCGCTCAACGAAATGCCGCAGGAGGGATACCGCGCAAGGTGTCAGGCACTGCGCGCGTTCATCGACGAATGGTCCGCGAAAGGGAATCGTTTCGTCGTCACCTGTCGCGTTCTCGACTACGGCGAAGAATTGTCCGGCCTGCAACGTGTCGAAGTGCAGCCGTTGAGTGACGAACAAATCGGCCGGTTTCTGGTAAATGAGCTGCCGGAAAAATGGCAGACGTTATGGCAAGCCTTACAAAGCGACGACGGCCAGCATCGGCTATTGGAGTTGGCGCGAAATCCCTACCTGTTGACTGTAATAATCGACGTCTTCGACGAAGACGGAGAGCTCAGTCAGAACCGCGCCGAACTCATACGCCGCTTCACCGAGATCATGCTTGAATGGGCAAAAGCGAGATGCCCTGCGGAAAAATGGCTAGACCCCAATCTACAGGTCGAAGCGCTCTCTGTCATGGCTTACGAAATGCAGGCCCGTTCTGGATTCGGCACCAAGGTGAAAATCGAGCAGATCAAGACAGTGATGCCGCAAAGCGTGCAGCTCGATCCGAACTGGCCGGCTGTGCCAACGCCCGTCGACCAGGTGCTCGATCTCGCCGCCAACGCTAACATCGTCGAGATGCCGGTCGACCGGCTGACGGTCCGCTTCTACCACCAACTTCTGCAAGAATACTTTGCCGCGCGTGAGATGCTCAAGCGAGACCCGGCGGCGCTTGTAGATTTTTGGCGCGGGCCGTTGCTGGAAACGGACATGCCGCCTTGGTCGCGTCCTGAAAACAACTACGAGCCTTTGCCGCCGCCGCCGCCGACCGGCTGGGAACAGACGACAATTTTGGCGGCCGCAATGGCGCCCGAAAAGAACGGCCGATTCATGCAAACGCTTGTGTCGATCAATTCTGTTCTTGCGGGACGCTGCCTCTTGCAGGCCCATGGTGGCGGCGATGCCGGCATTCGCCGGTCGGCCGTTAGCGAACTCCTCGCCATTGTCGCGAACGCCGAGGCCGCGCTGCGACTGCGCGTCGCAGCTGGTAGCATGCTTGGCGATCTCGGCGATCCGCGCCTCGGCGACATGGTGACCGTCCCGGCCGGAAAATTCCTTATGAGTGAGGGCAGAGAGCAGCACGAGGTGTTTCTCCCCGCATTCCGGATCGGCAGGTTTCCGGTGACCAATATGGAATATCGACGATTCATCGGCGCCGGCGGCTATGGCGACCGGAGCCACTGGACGGATGCGGGTTGGCTGGAAGTCGGCGAAAAACAAACTGAACCCCGGTTCTGGCAGGATACGCGGTTCAACAAGCCCAATCAGCCGGTCATGGGGTTGAGCTGGTATGAATGCGTGGCGTACTGCCGGTGGCTGAGCAACAAAACCGGCGTCCTCTGGCGCCTGCCGACAGAGGCAGAGTGGGAAAAGGGCGCTCGCGGGACCGAGGGCTACGTTTTTCCTTGGGGCAACGACTACGATGCGGCCCGGCTGAACGGGCGCGGTCCGCGCGACCGCCAAGCCTGCGTCACCACGCCGGTTGGCTTGTACCCAACTGGCGCGAGTCCGTTCGGTCTGTTCGATTGCGTGGGCAACGCGTGGGAATGGTGCGCGACCCGCTGGAAAAAGGCGTTTCCCTACGATGCGGCGCAGGATGAGTGGCAGGCCGACTATCTTCAAGGGCAAAATTTGCGTGTCCTGCGTGGTGGTTCTTGGTATGATACGCAAGCGGTCACGCGGTGTACGCATCGCTTCAAGTTTCAGCCGTTCGGCTGGAACGACCGCGGGGGGTTCCGGCTCGTTGCGCCGGAATGATCATAGGGGGCGCGCATTCCAAACCGGCTCGACGGCAAAGTCGCCCTGATCACCGGTGGCAGCTCGGGTATTGGGCAAGCCGCCACAAGGCTGTTTGCCAGGGAAGGGGCGAAAGTCGTTGTCGCCGACGTCGATGCGGACGGCGGCGAAAAGACGGTCAAGTCCATCCAGCAGGAGGGTGGGAAAGCGCAATTTATTCGCGCGGATGTTTCGAAGGCGGCGGACGTCGAGTCCATGGTCGGCAAGACGGTTGAACTCTTCGGACGGCTCGATTGCGCTTACAACAATGCCGGTATTTTAGGAGACATCGTCCCGCTGGTCGACCACACGGAAGCGGCATGGAACAATACGCTCGATGTCAATCTCAAGGGCACATGGCTCTGCCTGAAATATCAGATCCCGCAAATGCTCAAACAGGGCAGCGGAGCCATTGTCAATACGACCGCGACCGCGGCGATCAAGGGCAGCCCGAATCGTTCCGTCTATGCGGCCAGCAAAGCGGGCGTTATTGCGATCACCAAAAGCGCGGCGTTGGAATTCGCGGAACACGGACTGCGAATCAATGTCATCTGCCCGAGCCACACGCGTTCACACATGCTAGAGCAGTTCTTCGAGCTGCGGCCAGAGCTTGAAGCGAGCTTCATCGCGTCGGCGCCGATGGCGCGCATTGCCGCGGCCGAAGAGGTGGCCGAAGGCGCACTCTGGTTATGCTCTGATGCCGCCTCGTTCGTCACGGGGCATGTCCTCGCCGTCGACGGCGGCTATCTCGCGCGTTAGCGCGGTTATCGGCCGCCGTCTTAACCCGCATCAGCGCCTTCAGCCGCTGCGGCGTGACCGGCAATTGCGTCACCGCGCCGGGGCGCTCAAGCGCGTCGTCGATGGCCGAGGCGATGGCCGCACCCACCGGTGTGATGCCGCCTTCGCCGGCGCCCTTGATGCCGAGCGGGTTGAGTGGTGATGGCGCGTCCTCGGTGACGATCACCTCGACCCTCGGTACCTCGTGCGCGGTCGGCATAAGATAATCGGCGAAGGTCACCGACAGCGGCTCGCCGCTGTCGCTGTAGACAAACTCCTCGTACAGCGCGCCGCCCAGCCCCTGCGCCATGCCGCCCATGATCTGGCCTTGCACCAGCATCGGGTTGACCGCCTTGCCGATGTCGAAGGCCACCAGATAGCGCTCGATGGCAACGCCGCCGGTGTCGGCGTCGATTTTCAGCTGCACCACATGGGCGCCGTAAGGGTAGACCATCTGGCTCGATTTGAATTCAGCTTCGGCGCTTAAGCCCGCCGTGGCGGCGGCGAGCGCGGCGAGCGACATCGACGGGCCGGGCGCGCCCATGTGCACGATCTCGCCGTCCATGATATCGAGCGCATCCGGCGAGGTCTGCATCAGCGCGGCGGCGGCGCCAAGCGCCTCCTCGCGCAGCTTGACCGCGGCCAAGCGCGTCGCCTCGCCGCACATCACCGTCACCCGCGAAGCAAAAGCGCCCAGGCCCTTGTCGATGCGGTCGGTCTGGCCGTGCGTGACCTTGATGCCGGCGTAGTCGACGCCGAGCGTCTCGGCGGCAATCTGCGCGATTGCGGTCTCCACGCCTTGCCCGATGGAGGCGACGCCGGTGACGACTTCGATGCCGCCGCTTGGGCTGACCTCGATGCGCACCTTGTCGAACGGCCCGAGCCCGCTTTTCTCCACGAACATGGCGAAGCCGCAGCCTGCCTTCTCGCCGGCGGCGCGCCGCCGCGCCATCTCGCGCTGCATCGCCGGCCAGTCGGCGGCGGCCAGGAGCTTGTCCATCAGTCTGGCGTAGTCGCCGGAGTCGTAGATCAAGTGGGTGCCGAGCGTGCCGAAGCCGAGGTCGTAGGGCATGGCGCTCTTGGGGATGAGGTTGCGGCGGCGGATCTCGATGGCATCGATGCCGGTCCTGGCGGCGATGGCGTCGATCAGCCGCTCGCGCACGAACGTCGTCTCGTAGCGGCCGGGGGAGCGGTAGGTGCCGCACGGCGTCTTGTTGGTGAGCCGCATGTGGCCGACGGCGCGGTAGGCCGGCACGCGGTAGGGACCGGGCAACATGGCGGCGGCGAGATCGGGAACAGTCGCGGCGTGGGTCCGAGCATAGGCGCCATTGTCGTGAAAGAACTCATCCTCGATACCGAGGATCCGCCCTTCTACGTCGATGGCCGCCCTTATTTTGTGGCGTTGCTGGCGCGAGTGATTGGCCGCGATCAGGTGTTCGCGCCGGTCCTCTATCCATTTGATCGGCTTACGAAATTTCAGCGCGGCCGCGCACACCAGCAGGTCTTCCGGATACATCTCGCCGCGGATGCCGAAGCCGCCGCCGACATGGCCCTCAAACAGTTGAACGCTATCGGGTTTTCGCCCGAACATCAGCGCCAGCCGGTCGCGGTTCCAGTGCGGCACCTTGGCGGCGCCGTACATTTCCAGCACGTCGGTGGATTCGACGTAACGCCCTATCAGACCACGCGTTTCCAGCGGCACGCCGCTGTGGCGCCCGATCGACAAATCAAGTTCGACGATCGTGCGCGCGGCGCCGAAGGCCGCGTCGATGTCGCCGGATTTCTTTTCAATCACAGTGGCTTCGGTGTTGCGTTCGCCGTCGAACGGCCCCGGCGGCGCCGCAGCGTCGAGGATCACCGGCAACGGCTCGATGTCGAGTTCGACCAGGTCGGCGGCATCTTCGGCCAGATAGGGATCATCGGCGAACACGGTGGCCACCGGCTCGCCGACGTAGCGCACATATTCGTTAGCGAGCGCCGTCTGCCGGTAAGGCTCGAGCGCGGTGAGCCCGGTGAGGCGGAATCCGATCGGCGGAATATGCGAAACGTCGGCGTAGGTCCACACCGCATGCACGCCCGGCAAAGCGAGAGCGGCTTTTGCATCGATCGATTTGATTTTTCCGTGCGCTGCGGGCGAGCGCACCACACGCATCACCCACTGGCCAGGGAAATTGATGTCGGCGGCGAAACGGCCTTGGCCCAGCAGCAGCGGGCGGTCCTCGAGACGCGGGACGGAACGGCCGATGAATTTGGCCGGCGCCGTCATTTGCCCCGCATCTCTTTTGCCGCTGCGCGCACGGCCTTGATGATGTTCTGATAGCCGGTGCAGCGGCAGAGATTGGACGACAGCACGTCCACGAGATCGGCGTCGCTGATGTTGGGTTCGCGTTCCAGCACACCGACCGCCAGCATCAAAAAGCCCGGCGTGCAGAAGCCGCATTGCAGACCGTGATTGTCCATGAAGGCTTGCTGCATCGGGTGCAACGTATCGCCGTTCGCCAGTCCTTCCACCGTGCGGATTTTTTTGCCCGCCGCCTGCACGGCAAACATCAGGCACGAGCGCACCGGCTCGCCGTCGAGCAGCACGGTGCAGGCGCCGCAGACGCCGTGCTCGCAGCCGATATGGGTGCCGGTCTGCCCGCATTCCTCGCGGATGGCGTCGACCAGCGTGCGGCGCGGCTCGACGCTGACCGCGTGATCGCGGCCATTGATGGTGAGCGTGATGTTCGACTTCGCGCTCATGCCGCCTGCTCCTTGGCGCGCAGCGCGGCGCGGATGCGCTGCGGCGTCGCCGGCATCTCGTCGACCTCGACGCCGAACGGCGAAAGCGCATCGTTGATGGCGTTGATCACGGCGGCCGGCGCGCCGATGGCGCCGCCTTCGCCCAGGCCTTTCGCCTTGGTGATCGACGTCGTGCTCGGCGTCTCCAGATGATGCAGCTCGATCGGCGGGATTTCGTGCGCGGTCGGCGGCATATAATCGGCCAGCGTCGCGGTCAGGATCGCGCCGCTCTCGTCGTAGACGATCTCTTCCAGCAATGCGTTACCGATGCCCTGCGCGATGCCGCCATGCACCTGGCCGTCGGCGATCATCGGATTGATGATCTTGCCGGCATCCTCCGCCACCAGGAATTTCTCGACCGTGACGCGGCCGGTCTCCACGTCCACGTCGACGATCGCGACATGGCAGGCATTGGAGAAGGTGCCGGGCGGATCGTAATGGCCGGTCTCGCTGATGCCGGGATCGATCTCGCCCTTGAAACGATGCGTCTGCGTATAGGACTTGCGCGCCAGCGTGGCGATGCGCACGGAGCGATCGGTGCCGACGACGCGCGCGAAGCCGTCCTCCAGCGCGATGTCGTTCTCCGCCGCTTCCAGCACATGGCTGGCGAGCTTGATCAGCTTGGCGCGCACCTTCTTGGCGGCGATGAGCGAGGCGCCGCCGGCGATCACCAGCGAGCGGCTGGCGAACGTGCCCCAGCCATAGGGCGCGCGGTCTGTGTCGCCGTGCACCACCTTGATTATGTCGGGGGTGACGCCGAGCTCGTCGGCGATAATCTGCGCCAGCGTGGTGCGCAGGCCTTGTCCATGCGGCGAGGAGCCGATGCGCGCCTCCACAAAACCTGAAGGATCGACGCTGACAATGACGGTTTCCCAACCTGGCGTGATTTCCATGCCGCGCGCGGCGAACGCCGGACTGCCGTAGCCGGTGCGCTCGCAGAAGGTGGCAAAGCCGATGCCGAGATGGCGACCCTTGGCACGCGCCTCCTTCTGGCGCTTGCGGAAGGCGGGCACGTCGATTTCCTTTACCGCCAGTTCAAGCGTCTGCTGATAGCTCGCCTCGTCGTATTCCAGCCCCATCGCGGTCTTGTAGGGGAATCTATCGATCAAGTTGCGGCGCCGGATCTCGACCGCGTCGACGCCCAACGCTGCGGCCGCCTTGTCCATCAATCTTTCCAAAGAAAAGGTGATTACCGGCCGCGACACGCCGCGATAGGGCGCCATGGTGCAGGTGTTGGTGATGACGCCGCGCGCGCGGCATTGGTAGTGCCGGAAGTCGTAAGGCCCCGGTAGCTCGGCCATTGCCATCAGCGGCTCGACGCCACAGGTGGTCGGGAAGCAGGAATAGGCGCCGATATTGGCGGCGACGTCGGCCCGGAGCGCGATCAATTTCGCGTGTTTGTCGAAAGCACCTTCTAGCGTGATGTACTGATCGCGGGCGTGAAAGCCGGCGATCAGGTTCTCGCGCCGGTCCTCGGTCCAGGCCACCGAGTTCTTTAGTTTGCGCGCCAGCCACACCAGCACGACATATTCGGCGGCGAGCGACATCTTCTGTCCGAAGCCGCCGCCGACATCGGGCGCAATCACGCGCAGATCGGATTCCGGCATGCCGAGCGCGTCGGCGATCGCCGTGCGCGCCAAATGCGGCATCTGCGTCGTGCAGGTCAGCGTCACGCGGCCGGTCGACGCATCATAAGACGCGTGGCCGCCGCGCGCTTCCATTGGCGTCGCGTTCTGGCGGTGCGAGCGCACCTCGACCTTGACGATCCTGTGCGCGTCGCTCCAGGTTGCGTCGAAGCCTTCGGTCTTGAACTGGCCTTCCAGGATGACATTGCCGGGCGCTTCACGGTGCACCTGCGGCGCGCCGGCGAGAAGCGCCGCGCGCGCGTCGATCACCGGCGTCGTCTCCTCGATGTCGAGCGTGACCTGATCGGCAATGTCTTCGGCTTCTTCCTCGCTCGCCGCCACCGCCGCCGCGACCGGCTCGCCGACAAAGCGCACCACGCCGTCCGCCAAAACCTGCTGCCCGACCGGCTTGTAGGCGAACTTGTGCAGCATCGGCAGGATCGGCTTGACGGTTTTCAGCTCGGTTGCGGTGACGACCGTCGCGCCGTTCGGCGTCCCGATCTTGTTGATTTTCCCGGCCGCCACCGGGCTGCGTACGAAGCGCACCCAATGCGCCGCCGGCAGATCGGCGGTGAAGCGCCCTTGCCCTCTCACGAGCGCCGGGTCCTCCAGCCGCCTTATGGCGCGGCCGACCCAGGTCATGCCGGAGCCTTTGGTATGCGCGCTCATGACGCCGCCTGTTCGAGCGCGCGCCGCACCACCGCGCGCACCAGATCGCGCCGGTAGTCGGCCGAAGTCTGATGGTCTTCCATAGCATCGATGGCGCTGGCAGCCGCTTCCGCGGCCGCGCGAAAGACCCTGTCGCCCGGCGCCTGGCCGTTCAACGCGGCCTCGGCTTGCGCGACGCGGCGCGGGAACGGCTCGGCGCCGCCGACGCCGACGCGCGCCTCCGCTATCTTGCCGCCAGCGAGACGATAGGTTACGAGCGCCGCGCTCATGGCGAAATCGCCGGCGCGGCGGTTGAATTCGTTGAAGCCGAACTGGGTGTCGGCCGCCGGCAGCGGCAGCCGAATTTCCGCCAGCAATTCGTCCTCGGCCAGTGCCGTACTCATAATGCCTTCGAAATAGTCCTTGGCCGCGATCAACCGCTCGCCGCGCGTGCTCTTCGCCACCATGGTGGCGTCGAGCGTGGCGGCGACCAGGCACCATTCCGCCGAAGGATCGGCATGGGCGATGCTGCCGCAGAAAGTGCCGCGGGTGCGGATCGGAACATGCGCGATGTGGCGCGCGACCTGCGTGAGCAGCGCGCCGAGCGGCCCCTCGGCCACTGCTTTATGAAACGCGGCGTGGCGCACGCAGGCGCCGATGCTCAGCATCTTGCCGTCGCTGGCGATCTTGCCGAGCTCGGCGATATCGTTGATGTCGACCAGATGCGCAGGTTTAGCCAGCCGGAACGCCATGATCGGCACGAGGCTCTGCCCGCCCGCCAGCACGCGGCCGTCCTGCGGCGCCACACGGCTGAGAATCTCGACCGCCTCGGCAACCGTTCGCGGAACGTGACGGATGAACGGTGCGGGTTTCATTGACGCCAAGACCCCCGAGATCGCTTGCATGCTAACGATCTCGCTTCGGCCAAGTCAACGCAGGGCCCTCAGCCCTTGCCCTTGCGGCCGGTGAAATTGGGCTTGCGCTTTTCCATGAAGGCGCGCACGCCCTCGGCATAGTCGGGGTTGAGGCTCGCTTCGCGCTGCAGGTCGCGCTCGAGATCGAGCTGGGCGTCGAGGGTATTGGCCGCCGAGGCGTTGAGCGCGCGCTTTATCAGCGCCAGGCCTTGCGTCGGCGCGACGGCGAAATGCTCGCAGATGCGGCGTGCTTCGTAGATGAGCGCGTTGTCGGCCACGCAGCGCCAGATCAGGCCCCATTCCGCGGCTTTTTCTGCGGGCAGTTCCTGCGCCAGCAGCGCCAGCCCGCGCGCACGGGCGTCTCCGGCCAGGCGCGGCAGCAACCAGGTGCCGCCGGAGTCCGGGATCAGTCCGACGCGGGCGAAGGATTGGATGAAGCTTGCGGACTTGCCGGCGACGACGATGTCGCAGGCGAGCGCGATATTGGCGCCGGCGCCGGCGGCGACGCCGTTGACCGCGGCGACCACCGGGAAGGGGAGTTCACGCAATTTGCGCACCAGCGGATTGTAGTGCTGCTCCAGCGTGCCGCCGAGCGCGACGGTTTCGCCCGGCGCGGCGAGGCGGTCGGCCAAGTCCTGCCCGGCGCAGAAACCGCGGCCATTGCCGGTGATCATCAACGCGCGGCAATTGTCGTCGGCTTCGGCCGCGGCGATGGCCGCGCGCAGTGCCTGATGCATGGCTTCGTTGAAGGCGTTGAGTTTGTCCGGCCGGTTGAAGGTGATGATGCGGTAGCCGGTGAGCTGCTCGACGAGGATGGGTTGGTCGCTCATGGCGATTTGAGGAACCGATCGAGCTCCCCGATCTCCTTCTTCTCTCCCGCGAAATCATCGGCGATGCGTTCGTACAGACGCGCGGCGGCGGCCAGCATTTCGTGCTCGGGATGGTCGCCGCCGACAAACGAAGCAATCTCATCGAGCTCGGCCACCCAGCGATAGGCCTTGCCGTACATGCCCGGCGTCTGTCGGGAAAGATATCCGAGCAGCGGCTGCTGGCTTTCGGCCAATTCCGCCTTCAGCGCCTCGGCCGCGCCGCCGCGGGTGGCGGCGAGCATCATGGCGGCGCCCAGCGCGGTGAAGCCCTTGGTAATGCCGGCGTAGGACATTTTCAGCGCATGGGCGCCTGTGAGATCGCCGTCAAGCACGCGTACGATCAATCCGCAATCGTTGAGCTTCGCGAAATTCTTGGCCGCCCCGCCGGAGGCGTAGAACTTGGTGTTGCTGGTGCCGGGCTTGGGCGGCGGCCCGATGATGGCGGCGGCGACGAAGGGGCAGCCGGTCTTGTCGATCACGTCGGCGATCTTGAGCATGGTCTGCGGGCTGACGGCGTTGCATTCAACGTAAGTCGGCTTCTTGTTGGCGGCGGTGAGCACCGGGGTGAGCCGCCGCGCCAACGCCAGCGCCTCGCCCGGCGGCATGATCGACAAGAGAAAATCGGCTTCCGCCAGCTCGCGCTCGGAGACGGCGCTCATGCCGGCTGCACGCGCGCGTTCGCTACTGGCGGCGCTGCGGCCGGCGAGGGCGGTCAGCACCGTCACCTTGTTGTCGGTCAGGCGCTTGGCCACGCCGGCGCCCATATTGCCCGGCGCGATGATGGCGACAGTGGGGGTCATGCATTGGCTCCTGCGACACTAAGGCCGGACTGTCGGCCACCGATGCCGCTATGTTCAATTGTGGACAGAAAAAAGCCTCGATAATCTGCTAACAATCTGTCATTCCCCTGAGACGCGAATGGGCACAACAGCCTATCCGGCCTTGCGGTTATTACCGCAGGCATACACGCAAAGGATATCAGCTTGAGCAAGGGACAAAGCCAGGCCAATCTGCCCGCGTTGGGCGAGGCCCGCAACTGGTCGCAAATCTTTTTGCGCTATCGCGAGCCCAGCCATGGGCGCAGCGTGATCGAGCTCGCCATCTCCTTCGGGCCGCTGGCTGCGCTCTGGGTACTGATGTGGTTGTCCTATTCGTTCGGATATTGGTGGCTGACCCTGCTACTGGCGGTGCCGGCGGCGGGTTTCCTGGTGCGCCTGTTCATGATTCAGCACGATTGCGGACACGGCGCCTTCTTCCGCCATCGCGTCATCAATGATTGGATCGGCCGCGCGCTGGGCGTGCTCACGCTCACGCCCTACGATTTCTGGCGGCGCACCCACGCCATTCATCATGCCTCCTCCGGCAATCTCGATCGCCGCGGCATTGGCGATATCGACACGCTGACGGTGCGCGAATATTTGGCGCTGTCGCACTGGCGCCGGCTCAAATACCGGCTCTATCGCCATCCGGCGGTAATGTTCGGTATCGGGCCCGCTTATCTTTTCATCTTGCGTCACCGCCTGCCGATCGGGCTCATGCGCGCCGGCTGGATGCCGTGGCTCAGCACAATGGGCACCAATTTCGCGGCTGCGGTGATTGTCGCCTTTTTGATCTGGCTGATCGGGATCGGACCCTTCTTGCTAGTGCATCTGCCGATCATGCTGCTGGCGGCGACCATGGGCGTCTGGCTGTTCTACGTGCAGCATCAGTTCGAGCATACAATATGGGCCGACAACGAGTCCTGGGATTTGCACCAGGTCGCGCTGCACGGCAGCTCGCATTACGTGCTGCCGGGCGTGCTACGCTGGTTCACCGCCAATATCGGCATCCACCACGTGCATCATCTGTGCAGCCGCATTCCGTATTACCGGCTGCCGCGCGTCCTGCATGATCATCCCGAGCTGGACCAGATCGGCCGGCTGACCTTGTGGGAGAGCATCAAGTGCGTGCGCCTGGTGCTGTGGGACGAGCATGCCAAACAACTCGTTTCGTTTCGTGAGATGCGACGCATGCAGGCAGCGCCAGTGGCGTAGTGCGCGCTATCGGCGGGAACGGCACCGGCCTGGGCAACGCATGAACCCACCCTTTGGCATTATTTTTCCGCCAGGTCCTGCGTGGGACCGGCAGATGACGGTGCAAAATGCCCGTCGTTGCGGTCAGTCGGTCGCGGCCGCCTAGCCAATAAGCCCGGAATGCTGGCCGTTTTGACTTCCCGCGCAAGCGCGGCCTTGGCGCGGGTGGACGTTTCCCCGCCGATGCCGGTAGATTAGGGCATCGGACAACAAGGGCCGAAAGCGGCCCGGGGAGGATAACCAATGCGTAAAACTTTGCTGGCCGCGAGCGCCGCTTTGCTGCTCGCAACGGGCCCGGCTATGGCCCAAAACAAATCGGTCAAGATCGGCTTCATTTCGACCTTCAGCGGCCCGGTCGCGGTGATCGGCAACAACATGCGCGATAGTTTCGAGCTCGCGCTCGATCACATGGGCCGCAAGATGGGTGGCCTGCCGGTCGAGGTGATCTATGAAGACGACGGCTTCAAGCCGGCCATCGGCTTGCAAAAGACCCAGAAGCTGATCCAGTCCGACCACGTCGACTTCCTGGTCGGCTACATCTGGTCGAACGTGCTGCTGGCTTCGGTCAAGCCCGCCTTCGATTCCAAGACCTTCCTGATCAGCTCCAATGCCGGCCCGCACCAGCTCGCCGGCGAAGGCTGCTCGCCCTATTTCTTCTCGACCTCGTGGCAGAACGACCAGACGCCGCAGGCGATGGGCCACTACATGAATCAGAAGGGCGTGAAGAGCGTCTTCCTGATTGGCCCGAACTATGCGGCCGGCAAGGACATGCTGGCGGGCGTCGCCGCCACCTTCAAGGGCAAGATCGTCGGCGAAGAATTGACCAAGTGGCCGACGCAGCTCGACTTCTCGGCCGAGCTGGCGAAAGCCAAGGCCGCCAATCCGGAAGCGATCTTCGTGTTCTATCCGGGCAAAGCCGGCGTGCAGTTCCTGAGCCAGTACGCGCAGGCGGGGCTGAAGGGCAAGATCCCGCTCTATACGGCGTTCACCATCGACGAGCTGTCGCTGCCGCTGCAGAAGGACCTGGCGCTCGGCGTGCCGGGCGCGCAGGAATGGGTGAACGACCTGCCGAACGCGACCAACAAGAAGTTCGTCGCCGACTTCATCAAGAAGTACAAAGGCAAAAAGCCGTCGTTCTACGGCGCGCAGAGCTATGACGCGGCCAATCTGATCGCCTCGGCAGTGGCGGCCGTACACGGCAAGCTGTCCGACAAGGATGCGGTGCGTGCCGCGCTCAAAAAGGCGGACTTCAAGTCGGTACGCGGCGACTTCAGGTACAACAACAATCACTTCCCGATCCAGGCCTTCTACCTGCAGGACGTGGTGAAGCAGGGCAACGACTACGTGCTGAAAACCGTTGCCACCATCGTCAAGGACAACCAGGACGCCTTCCACAAACAGTGCCCGATGAAGTGATCCGGGCGTCCGCACGACGGCGGCGGCGCGCTCGCGCTGCCGCCGCTTGCTTGTTGTGATACAAGCGGATTTCAACACCGGCGCGTCATGACGCTGTTCATCGAGCAATGCCTCAACGGTTTGCATTTCGGGCTGCTGCTGTTCCTGCTGGCGGCCGGGCTGACGTTGGTGTTCGGCATTATGGACCTGGTCAACCTGGCGCACGGCTCGCTCTATATGATCGGCGCCTATTTTGCCGCCACCTTCGCGGCCTGGACGGGCAGCTTCGTGCTGGGCGCGGTGCTCGCGCTGGTAGCGACGCTGCTGGTCGGCATGGCGGTGGAGGTGATCGCCATGCGCAGGCTTTACGGCCGCGATCATCTCGACCACGTGCTCGCCACCTTCGGCCTGATCTTGTTCTTCAATGAAGCGGTGCGGCTGATCTGGGGCGCGGAGGGCATGAGCCTGCCGCTGCCGTCTTGGCTCAACACGTCGATTCAGATCCTGCCGGGCATCCAATATTCGGCCTACAAATTTTCCATCATCGTGGTGACGCTTACGGTCGCGATCTTTCTATATGTCCTAGTGATGCGCACGCGCATCGGCATGCTGATCCGCGCAGGCGCCAGCAACCGCGAAATGGTGGGCGCGCTCGGCGTCAACATCAAGCTGCTGTTCACGCTGGTGTTCGGCCTCGGCGCCGCGCTCGCAGGACTGGCCGGGCTGATGCAGGCGCCGATCCTCACCGTGCAGATCGGCATGGGCGAGAACATCCTCATCATCGCCTTCGTCATCACCGTCATCGGCGGCATCGGCTCGGTGCGTGGCTCGTTCGTGGCGGCCCTCTTTGTCGGCTTTGTCGATACGCTCGGCCGCGCCTATTTCCCCGACCTCTTGCGTATGGTGCTGAGCCGGGAAGCGGCCGCCACCGCGGCGCCGGCGCTGTCCTCCATGCTGATCTATCTGTTGATGGCGATCGTGCTGGTGGTCAAGCCCGAGGGCCTGTTCTCGGCGGGCGGTAAATGATCGCGCAACTCAACCTCCGCACCTTCGTCGCAGTGGCGCTTTTTCTCGTGCTGGCGCTGCTGCCGGTCTATGCCACGCTCGCCGATGATCTGTTCCTGCTCACGCTGTTCACGCGCATCGTGATCCTGGCGCTCGCCGCCGTCAGTCTCAACCTGATCCTCGGCTTCGGCGGCATGATGAGCTTCGGCCACGCCGCGTATCTTGGTATCGGCGGCTACGCGGTCGGCATGCTGGCCTTCGAGCACGTCTATTCCGGTTTTGTGCAATGGCCGACGGCGCTCGCCGCCTCGGCGCTGTTCGCGCTGGTGGTCGGCGCGCTGTCCCTGCGCACGCGCGGCGTCTATTTCATCATGATCACCTTGGCCTTCGCGCAGATGGCCTATTACATCATCGCCGGCCTCGCGCGCTATGGCGGCGACGATGGCCTTACCATCCAGAAACGCAGCCAGTTCTTTGCGTCGCTCAACCTAACCGACAAGACGCAGTTCTATTACGTCTGTCTCGCGCTGCTGTTGGCGGCAGTTTATTTGGTGTGGCGGCTGCTCAATTCGCGCTTCGGCATGGTGATCCAGGGCGCTCGCTCGAACGAATTGCGCATGCGGGCCATCGGCTTTCCGACCTATCGCTACAAGCTCACCTGTTTCGTCATCGCCGGCACGCTGTGCGGGCTGGCCGGCGCGCTGCTTGCGAACCATACCGATTTCGTCAGCCCGTCGATGCTCTATTGGACGCGCTCAGGCGACCTCATGATCATGGTGATCCTCGGCGGCATGGGCTCGGTCATCGGCCCCGTGTTCGGCGCGGTGGCGCTCCTGGTGCTGGAAGAGGCGCTCTCCGGCATCACCGAATATTGGCAGATCATTCTCGGCCCGCTGCTCTTGCTGGTGGTGCTGTTCGCGCGCGGCGGCATCGATGGACTGCTCGCCCAGTTCAGCGCAAAGGTCGAAGCCGCCGCAAAGGTGCGCGCATGAGCGAGCCCTTATTGCAGATTGATCATCTCGCCAAGCGCTTCGGCGGCATTGTCGCCACCGACGACGTCGTACTCAACGTCGCGCCGGGCGAGCTGCATGCTGTGATCGGGCCGAACGGTGCTGGAAAGACCACGCTGATCGCGCAGCTCGCCGGCCAGTCGAAGCCGGACTCCGGCCGCATTCGCTTTGCTGGCCATGACATTTCGGCACTGCCGGTGTACCGGCGCAGCCGCTTGGGGCTGGCGCGCTCGTTCCAGATCACCTCGCTGTTTCTCGATCTCAGCGTAGTCGACAACGTGGCGCTGGCGGTGCAGGCCCACGCTGGACACTCCTTTCGTTTTTGGCGCAATGCCCGTTTGGAAACGGAGTTGCGCCAACCTGCGCGCGCGGCGCTTGATCGCGTCGGCTTGAGCGAACGCGCCGATTTGCCGGCCTCCGCCTTGAGTCACGGCGAGCATCGCCAGCTCGAATTGGCCATGGCGTTAGCGGGAAGCCCGCGCCTCTTGCTGCTGGACGAGCCAATGGCCGGCCTCGGGCCGGAGGAATCGGCGCGTATGGTGGCGATGCTGCGCGCCTTGAAATCGGAAGTGACCATCCTGCTGGTCGAGCACGACATGGAAGCGGTGTTCGCGCTCGCCGACCGCATTACGGTGCTGGTCTATGGCCGGGTGATCGCCTCAGGCGCGCCCGCCGGCATCCGCGCCAACGCCCAGGTGCGCGAGGCATACCTGGGCGAGGCCGAGGCGGAGGTGGCCCATGGCTGACAGCGTGCTCGACGTCGCCGGCATCGAGACCTGCTACGGCCTCTCGCAGGTGCTGTTCGGCGTGTCATTGTCGGTCGGTCCGGGCGAGATGGTGACGCTGATGGGGCGTAACGGCATGGGCAAGACCACCACCGTGCGCTCGATCATGGGGCTCACCCCCGCGCGCGCAGGTGAGATCCGCTTTGCCGGCACGGACATCCGTGCTCTGCCGCCGTACCGCGTTGCCCAGCTTGGGCTCGGCTTGGTGCCGGAAGGCCGGCAGATTTTCCCCAACCTGAGCGTGCGCGAAAACCTGTTGGCAACGGCGGTCAAGCGCGACGGCGCGGCTTGGACGCTGGAAACCGTCTACGGCCTGTTCCCGGGGCTGGCCGAGCGTGAGGCGAGCCAGGGCAACCAGCTCTCCGGCGGCGAGCAGCAAATGCTCGCCATCGGCCGCGCGCTGATGACCAATCCGCGGCTGCTCATTCTCGATGAGGCGACCGAGGGTCTGGCGCCGCTGATCCGCACCGAAATCTGGCGCTGCCTGGCGCGGCTGAAGGCAACCGGGCTCGCCATCCTGGTGATCGACAAGAACGTCGACACGCTGATCCGCGTCGCCGACCGCCATTTCCTGATCGAGCGCGGCCGCGTGGTGTGGTCGGGCGCTTCCGCAGCGCTCGCCGCCGCGCCCGACGTGCAGCATCGGTATTTAGGGGTTTGATCACTCCGCCGGCTGCGCGCGTGCAGGGCGTCGCAGGAAAGTCTGGCTGGCGCCGCCCCAGCGCCGGTGCAGCCGGTCGAGCAGCAGGTAGATCACCGGCGTCGTGTAAAGCGTCAATACCTGCGACACCAGCAGGCCGCCGATGATGGTGATGCCGAGCGGGCGGCGCAATTCGGAGCCGGGGCCAATGGCGATGACCAGCGGCACCGCGCCCAGCATGGCGGCAAGCGTGGTCATCAGGATCGGACGAAAACGTACCAGGCACGCTTCGTGGATCGCGCGCCGCGGCGACAGGCCGCGCCGGCGCTCGCCGTCGAGCGCGAAGTCGACCATCATGATGCCGTTCTTCTTCACGATGCCGATCAGCAGAATGATGCCGATGAAGGCGATGAGCGACAGGTCGGCACGGAACAGCTGCAAGGCCAGCAGCGCGCCCAGTCCCGCCGACGGCAACGTCGAGATGATGGTGAGCGGGTGCGCCAGGCTCTCGTACAGCACGCCGAGCACGATATAGACCGCGATCAGCGCTCCCAGCAGCAAGAGCGGCTGCGCGTTCGCGCTGTATTTGAAGGCCTTGACGTCGCCGGCGAAGTCGGTGTGGACCCTGTCGGGAACGTGCATCTCCGCCACCGCCTGCTCGATCGCCGCCGTGCCGGCTTCGAGCATGGTGCCTTCGGCCAGATTGTAGGTGATGGTGATTGAGGGGAATTGCCCCTGGTGGTTGACCACCAGCGGCGCGATGCCGCGCTCGACGTGCGCCACCGCCGACAGCGGCACCTGCGTGCCGCCGCGGCCCGAGACGTAGATATGACTGAGGTCATTGGGATCGCGCTGGTGCTTGTGGGCCACTTCCAGGATGATGCGATACCGGTTGCGCGCGGAATAGATGGTTGAAATCTGCCGCTGCGAGAAGGCGTCGTTGAGCGCGCTGTCGATGTCTTGCATGCGCACGCCGAGCCGCGCCGCTGACTTTCGATCGATCACGACGTTGGCCTGTAACCCGCCTTGTTCGCGGTCGGTGGTGACGTCGACGATGCCGGGGATCTGTTTGACGCGCGCGAGCACGCGCGGCACCCAGCGATTAAGCTCGTCGATGTCGGCGCTCCATAGCGTGAACTGATATTGCGAGTCGCTGTGCCGGCCGCTGGTGCGGATGTCCTGCGCCGGCACCAGAAACACACGGAGGCCGGGAATGCGGTTGAGCTTGGCGCGCAGCCGCGCCACCACGTGCTGCGTGCTCACTCCGCTGCGCTCGGCAAGCGGCTTGAGGCTGACGAACATGCGGCCGCGATTGACCGAGGCGTTCCAGCTTGAAGAACCGACCGAGGAGCCGAGACCCGCCACCGCCGGATCAGCCAGCACGATGTCCATGGCCTTGAGCTGGAGCGCCTTCATTGCGTCGAAGGAAATGTCGGTGGAGGCGCGCGTGCCGCCGAACATCAGCCCGGTGTCGTCCGGCGGGATATAGCCTTTCGGCGTCTTGATATAAAGGCCGATGGTGAGCGCGATGGTGGCGACGAAGACAATCAGGGTCAGCCCGCGACGTTCGAGTACGACCGTGAGGCTGCGATCGTAGAACCGTACCATGCGCGACATCAGCCCCTCCATGAAGCGGTCGAGCCAAGTGACGTCGCGGCTCGGCGGCTTGCGCACGAAATAGGCGCAGATCATCGGCGTCACCGATAGCGACACCACGGTGGAGAAGGCGATCGCGAAGGCCAGCGTCATCGAGAATTCGCGGAAAAAGCGCCCGACGATGCCACCCATAAACAGCAGCGGACTGAAGGCGGCGACAAGCGAGATGCTGATCGATATGACGGTGAAGCCGATTTGGCGCGCGCCTTTCAGCGTCGCGCGCATCCGAGAATCGCCGCGTTCGAGATTGCTGAACACGTTCTCGATCATCACGATGGCGTCGTCGACCACGAATCCGACGCTGATCGCGAGCGCCATCAGCGACAGGATGTTGATCGAGAAACCGGCCGCCCACATCGCCGCGGAGGTGCCAGCGAGCGACAACGGAACCGTGATGCCGGCGGCCACGGTCGGTACCGTGCGCCTTAAGAAAAGAAACACCACCAGCATCACCAGCACGGCACTGGCCGCAAGCGTGAGCTGCATGTCCTTGACGCTGGCGCGGATGGTCTGGGTGCGGTCGGCCAGCACTTCGATGTCGAGCCCGGCCGGCACCCATTGCTTGAGTTCGGGCAGCAACTTGTTGATGCGGTTGATCGTGTCGATGACGTTGGCGTCGCCCTGCTTGGTGATGACCAGCAGCACCGACGGCTGCTTGTTGTACCAGGCCGCGGAGCGGCTGTTGCGCACGCTCGGGCGCACGGTGGCGATGTCGGCGAGCCGGACCACCTTGCCGTCAATTGTCTTGACGACCAGTGGATTGTAGTCGCTCGCCGCGCGCAGTTGGTCGTTGATGCCGACGGTGACGTTGCGCTGCGCTCCGTCGAAGGAGCCGAGCGGGCCGACGGCGTTGGCATTGGCGATCGCCGCGCGCACGCGTTCCATGGAGACGCCCATGGCAGCGAGCCGGTTCGGATCGACGCGCACGCGGATCGCCGGCTGCTCGGAGCCGGCGACGGTAACGTCGCCGACGCCATCAACTTGGCTCAGGCGTTGCGCAATCACGCTGTCGGCAGCGTCATAGATCGCGCTGCCGGGCAGGGTCTTGGAAGTGAGCGCTAGGATCATGATTGGCCTGGCGGCCGGATTGTGCTTGTGCAGGTACGGCAGCGCCGGCATGTCGGAAGGCAGGTCGCTGAGCGCGGCGTTCAGCGCCGCCTGTACGTCGCGGGCGGCGCCGTCGATGCTGCGCGAGAGGTCGAATTGCACAACGATGCGCGTATTGCCCAGCGAAGAAATCGAGGTGAGTTCGGTGACGCTGGAAATCTCGGCCAGGCGCCGCTCCAGGGGCGCGGCCACCGTCGCCGCCATGGTGTCGGGATCGGCGCCCGGACGGCTGGCGGCCACGCTGATGGTGGCGAGTTCTACGGTCGGCAGACTGGCGACGGGCAGGAACGCATAGGCCACCGCGCCGACCAGGAATAATCCTATCGCCAGCAGGGTGGTGCCGATCGGCCGACGGATGAACGGCCGCGAGAAGTTCATGAGCGGCCCCGCGCCGGGCGATGCACTAGCTTGCGCGGCGACGTCGGCGCAATTCGTGCGCGCAGGCGCTCCATGTAGAGATAGATCACTGGCGTGGTGTAGAGCGTGAGCAACTGGCTGAGCAGCAACCCGCCGACGATGGTAATGCCGAGCGGATTGCGCAGTTCCGAGCCGGTGCCGCTTTCCAGCGCCAGCGGCAGCGCGCCGAATAACGCGGCCAGCGTCGTCATCATGATCGGGCGGAAGCGCAGCAGCGCCGCCCGCAAAATCGATTCCTCGGGGCTCAAACCCTGGTGGCGCTCGGCATTGATCGCGAAGTCGATCATCAGAATGGCGTTCTTCTTGACGATGCCCATCAGCAGGACGATGCCGATCAGCGCGATCACCGACAGGTCGTAGCCGAACAGCATGAGCGCCAAGAGCGCGCCGACGCCGGCCGAGGGCAAGGTGGACAGGATCGTGAGCGGATGGATGAAGCTCTCATACAATATGCCGAGCACGATATAGATGGCGATCGCTGCCGCCAGGATCAGCCAGGGCTCGCCGCGCAACGAGCTGGCAAATTCGGCGGCATCGCCGAAGAAGTTTCCGCTCACCGATGGCGGCATCTCGATTACCTGCTCCGCCTTCGCGATGGCCGCGACCGCGTCGGAAAGCGCGTAGCCGCGCGCCAGATCGAAGCTGACGGTGACCGCCGGAAACTGCGCCTGGTGTGCGATCGCGAGCGGCGCCGTCGTCTGCACGAAGCGCGCAAAGGCGGCGAGCGGCACCTGGTCGCTGCTGGTGACGGTATTGGGCGTCGCGGTGATATTGCGGTTGGTGCTGCCGGCCGCGGTATTGCCGACCGTGGCGGCAGTGCCGGTCGACGTGCTGGAACCAGTGACGAACAGCCGATTCAGCGTGGACGGGTCCCGCTGATAGCGCGGCTGCGCTTCCAGAATGACGCGGTATTGGTTGGCCTGCCCGTAGATGGTCGAAATCTGCCGCTGGCCGAAGGCATCGTTGAGCGTGTCGGTGACGCTTTGCATTGAGATGCCGAGCCGGCCGGCCCGCTCGCGATCGACCTGCACGATGATGCGCGGTCCGCCTTGCTGGGCCTCGGAGGCGACGTCGCGCAGCGCCCGCGCCTGGCGCAAGGCGTCCGTCAGCTTGCCGGCCCATTGCAGCACTTCGGCGCGGTCGGTGGACACCAGCGTGTACTGGTACTGGGCGCGGCTGGCGCGGGTGGAAATCTGGATGTCCTGCACGGCCTGGAAATAGACCGTCACGCCGGGAATGCCGGCGACCGCGCGCTCGAGCCGCGCGGTGATCGCGCCCACCAGGTCGTGGCGCTCATCGCGCGGCTTGAGCGCGATGGCGAGGCGTCCGGCATTGGGTGTGGCATTGAGCGGACTGACGCCGAGCACCGAGACCACGCCGGTAACATCGGGATCGGCGCGCACTGCGTCCTCGACCAGGCGCTGGCGGCGTTGCATCTCGCTGAAGGAGACGTCGGGACTGGCTTCCGTCACTGCGGTGATCAGGCCGGTGTCCTGCAACGGCAGGAAGCCTTTGGGGATCACCACGTAGAGCGCGATGGTGGCGACGAGCGTTGCCAGCGTCAGGACGAGCGTCTCACGCCGGTGGCGCAGCACCCATTGCAGGCTGCGCTCGTAGAGCTCCACCGTGCGCTCGACCAATGCGTTGAAACGGCGCATGAGCACGCCGTTGCCGCCGCCCGCGCTCTCGCGCAGCAGGCGGCCGCACATCATCGGCGTCAGCGTCAGCGAGACCACGGCCGAGGCGACCACCGCGATGGTGAGCGTCAGCGCGAATTCGCGGAACATGCGCCCGACCAGCCCGGTCATGAACAAGAGCGGGATGAACACTGCGACCAGCGACAGGGTCAACGAAATCACCGTGAAGCCGATCTCGCTGGCGCCGCGCAATGCCGCCCGCAGCGGGTGTTCGCCGTTCTCCATGTGGCGCACGATGTTCTCGATCATCACGATGGCGTCGTCGACCACGAAGCCGGTCCCGATGGTCAGCGCCATCAGCGACAGATTGTCGAGCGAGAAGCCGCAAAACCACATAACGCCGAAGGTCGCAATCAACGACAGCGGCAGTGCGACGCCTGCGATGATCGTGGCGCGGATGGTGCGCAGGAAAATGAGCACCACGAGCACCACCAGCACCACGCTCAGCATCAACGTAAACTGCACGTCATGGATGGAGGCGCGGATGGTGTCGGTGCGGTCGTTGACGATGGTGAGCTGGGCGGCGGCCGGCAGCGCGCGCTTGAGGCGCGGCAGTTCGGCGCGCACGCGCTGCACTGTTTCGATCACGTTGGCGCCGGGCTGGCGCTGCACGTCGATGACGATCGCCGGCCGGCCCTGGTACCAGGCGCCGACCTTGTTGTTCTCCAGTCCGTCGATCACGTCGGCGACGTCCGAAAGCACGACCGGCGCGCCGCTGCGGTAGGCGACCACCACGGACTTGTAAGCGTCGGCGCTGGTGATCTGGTCGTTGGCGGCGATGGTGTAGGACTGCTGCGCGCCGTCGAGCGCGCCCTTCGGCCCCGCTACGTTGGCGCCGACGATGGCGGTGCGCAAATCCTCCAGCCCGATGCCGTAGGCGGCGAGCCGCGACAGATCCGCCTGGATGCGGATGGCCGGCCGGATGCCGCCCTGCACCGAGACGTGGCCGACGCCGGTCACTTCCGACAACCGCGGCGCCATGATGGTGTCGGCCATGTCGCTCAGTTGCCGCTGGCTGATGGCTTTGGAGGTGAGCGCCAGCGTGATGATCGGCACGTCGGCGGGATTCACCTTCGAGTAAAGCGGCGGGTAGGGCAGGCTGCGCGGCAAGCTGGAGGCGGCGGCATTGATCGCCTGCTGCACGTCCTGGGCGGCGGCGTCGATGTCGCGGCTGAGATCGAATTGCAGCGTGACCTGGCTGACGCCGAACGAGCTCGACGATGTCATCACCTGCAGCGCCGCGATCTGGCCGAACCGGCGCTCGAGCGGCGCCGTCACCAGCGCGGAGATGGTGTCGGGATTGCCGCCCGGCAGCTGGGTGGTGACTTGGATGGTGGGGAAGTCGACCTGCGGTAGCGCTGAGACCGGTAGCCACCAGTAGCCGAGCGCGCCGCCCAGCATCACCGCGACGCCGAGCAGGGAAGTGGCGATCGGCCGGTGGATGAATGGCGAGGAAACGCTCATCGCGTTGTGTTCGGTGACCCGCCGCCCCGCGGCGTTTCGCCAGTCTGCCCCGCTTGGCCGACCTTCGCCGGCCGTCGGCCGTTGCGCGGCCGCGTGCCTGCAGGCCTGGCGCTACCGCCGACCGTCACCTTGGTGTCAGTGGTCAGCCGCGCGAAGCCCGTGGTGACCACGCGCTCGGGCGGCTCAAGCCCGCTTTTGACCACGGTCTGCGTTTCGTTCTGCTTCTGCACGACGATCGGGCGCATCGCCACGGTGTTGCCGGGATTGATCACGTAGACGAAGGTGCCGTCGGGCCCTCGCTGCACTGCGCCGGTCGGAATCACCACCACGTCCTTCAGCGTATCGATCAGCAGCCGTACATTGACGAACTGGCCCGGCCACAGCTGCATCCGGGCGTTCGGAAACTCGGCCTTGAGTTTCACCGTGCCGGTCGAGGAATCGACCTGGTTGTCGACCACCGTGAGCTTGCCGCGCTCGATCACCGCATTGTTGTCGGAACGCAGCGCATCGACTGCGAGCGGGCCCTTGGCGAAGGCGCTGTTCACCTGGTCAAGATCCTGCTGCGGCAGGTTGAACACCACTGCGATCGGCTTGAGCTGGGTGATCACAACGATCGCGGAGCTGGCGTCGGAGGCGCGCACGTAATTGCCTTCGTCCACCATGCGGATGCCGGTGCGGCCGGAGATCGGCGCGGTGATGGTGGTATAACCCAACGTCGCCTGGACGTTTTCGATCGCCGCCTGGTCGGCCTGCGCCAGCGCGGTGTATTGGGCGACCAGCGCCTTCTGGGTGTCGGCCTGCTGCTTGTTGATGGCGTTGAGAGCGACGAGCTTTTGGTAGCGGTTGAGATCGTTCCTGGCGTTGGCGAGCTGCGCCTCGTCCTGCGCCTTCTTGGCCAGCGCCTGGTCGAGCTGGGCCTTGTAGATGGTGGGATCGATGCGCGCCAGCACATCGCCCTTTTTGACATCTTCACCTTCCTTGAAGGCGACCTCGGTGAGCTTGCCGTCGACCTGCGGGCGCACGGTGACGGTGTTGAGCGGCCGGGTGGTGCCGACCGCGTCGAGATAAACCGGCACGTCGGCGCGGCTGACCGTTGCAGCCAAGACCGGCACCGGGCCTTGCGCGGCGAAGCGGTTGAAGTGGCGCGGCTGCGGCGTCGGCACGGCGAAGACATAGATCAGCGCCGCCGCGACTGCGATCAGCACCAGCCCGCTCGCCAGTATGCGGCGCTTGCGGCTGGCGGCTTTCGCTATTTGCTTCGGCAGTTCACCGTGCATTGGAAGCTTCCACCGGCGGCGGCTTTGGTAGCCAGCCGCCCCCCAACGCCTGATACAAGCTGACGATCGCCTGCAAACGGGCAAGCTGCGCCTGGAACAGCGTGTCCTGCGCTTGGTATAGCGTCTGCTGCGTCTGCAGCACGGTGACGAGATCGATCGTACCCTCGCGCAGTCGTTCCTCGGAAATGTTGAAGGCTTCCCGCGAGCTCTTCACCACCTGGGACTGAAGCTGGACCCGCAGGCCGGTCTGGTGGATGGCGTCGAGGGCGTTCTCCACGTCGCCGAAGGCGGAGATCACCGCCTTGCGGTAATTCTGCAAAAGCTCGTCCTGCTTGCCCTTCTGCAGGTCGAGATTGCCGAACAGTTTGCCGCCCTCGAAGATCGGCTGCGCCAGGCTGGCGGCGGCCGAAAAGATTGCCGATTCCGGCCGCAGCAGCAGCTTGAGGATCGAGCTCTCATAGCCGCCTTCGCCGGTGAGCTTGATGCTCGGCAGAAACTGCGCGCGCGCGTTGTAGACGTTGGCGTTGGCAGCGGCGAGGTTGGCTTCCGCCTCGCGGATGTCGGGGCGCTGCGTCAGCAACTCGGACGGCAGGCCCGGCGTCACGCGCGGAATGGCGATCGAGCTCAAAGAGCCGCCGCGGATGTGCACGGATTCGGGCGAGCGTGCCATCAGCACGGCGAGCGCGGTGCGGTTCTGCTTGAGCGTCTGTTGCAGCGGCGGGATGGCGGCGCGCAGGCTGTAGACCACGCTTTGCTGCTGGGCGGTCTCAAGAGCGGAAGCGGTGCCGGCGGCAACGCGCTGCTTGATCAGATCGAGCACGCGGGTAGCGCTGACGATGTCGTCGCGCGCGGCGCGCAGCCGGTCCTGCGCGGCCAGCACCTGGAAATAAGCGTTGGCCGCGCTCACCACGGTTGACAGGCCCACCACCTCGCGGTCGTAGCGACTGGCGACGGCGCCTTGCTCGGCGGCTTGCAGCGCTGCGCGGTTCTTGCCCCAGAAGTCGATCTCGTAGCTGGCGTTGAAGGTGAGTTGCAGGTCGTCGCGCAGGATCTTGGTGCTGGGAATCGTGCTGGGCAGCTTGGCGCCCTTGGCGGCGGTGGTCTTGGACGACTGGTTGCGCGAAGCGCTGCTGTTGACGTCGATCAGCGGCAAGAGCGGGGCGCCGGAGAGCCGCGCCTGCGCGTCGGCCTGCACGATGCGGGCGATCGCCGCGGCGATATCGAGATTGGCGGCGCGCGCCTGTTCGATGATGGCGGTCAATTCGCGCGAGCGGAACTTGCGCCACCAGTCGAGCGGCGGCAGCGCGGCTTGCGCGGCCGCCGGGTTGCGCGGGCCGCCGGCATAGGCAGCCGGAATATCGAGGCCGGCCTCCGGCAGGTCGCCGGTGAGCAGGCATCCGCCGAGCGGCAGCATCAGGCAGAATCCTTGCAGCATAGTGACAAACGGACGCGCGCGCCCTTTCGTTCCCCAACCCGCTTGCGTGCGACGCATGCCGACGACTTTCGAAACGCCTGCGAAATTAGCGTGATAGTACCCTTTTTTATCGGTTTTTGCTCGTGGTTTTGCGGTTGCGCCAATTGGCGATGGCATGGCGGCCGGCCGCGGACAGCTGCGAGGCCACGTCGGCGAATACGCCCTGGATGACCTGGTCGAAGTTCTGCCGTGCCATGCGGGTCTCCGCCATGGCCGCGCGTAGGTCCTCGATCTTGAACGGGTCATGCCGCAGCGTCTCGTGGATGTGCTCGCGCGCGGAATGATATTTGCCTTGCGCACTCTCGATGGCATCGTGATGGGCCTGCATGGCGCCGCGCACGATCTCGGCGTCGGCCTGCGGTAGCGTAGCGGCCAGCCGCTCGACGCGCACGAACACGTTGCGGTCCCAACGCGAGGGCGGCGCCGGTCCGCGGATTGCTATCGCCACCGCGACGCCGACGAAGAACAGGTTGAGCGCCAGCGAGCCGAGCAGCAGCCAACGCGAATCGCCGCGCGTTGTCGTGGTCAGGGCCTGGGCAATGCTCATGGCCGAGCTCCGGTCAATTCCTCGGGCTCGAACACGACCGAGCCGATGCCGGCGCTGCTCGAGACCGCCGACTGGCCATCGAAACGGTCGATGCTGCGGTCGAGGCCGGTTATGCCGATGGCGAAGCCGAAAACGGCGCAGGCACCGAGCGCGGCCATGCGCGGCCAGGCCGGCGCGAATTGCCAGTCGAGCAGTACTGCCGGCAGCCGCCAGAGCGACATCTTCTGGCGCGGCAGCGGCGCGGCCAGCCGCGTCATGACGCGCGCCACCGATGCCTCGTTGTCTTGCGGCGCATTCGCATGGCGCTTGAGTGCGGCATCGAGAAACTTGTCGAACTGGTCGTTATTCATTTTCTTTGTCCTCATCGATCACTGTGGCCAGCGCGCGGCGCAGGTTTTGTTTGCCGCGCACCAGCAAGGTCTCCACCGCCGAGACGGTGGTGTCGAGTATTTCCGCCACCTGGGCATTGCTCATGCCCTCGGTGTAACTGAGCACGATCGCCGCGCGCTGACGCGTCGGCAGATCAGCGATCGCTGCGGCCAGCATCCGCTCGCGCTCGGCCGCCTCCGCGCTCTCGCCGGCGAGCGGGGCGGGATCGGCGATTTCGCCGGCCGCTTCCAGTTCCACCCAGGCCGCGCGCCGCTTGCGGTCGAGGCAGAGATTGACCACGACGCGGCTGAGCCAGGTGCGCAGCAGCGCCAGCGGCTGCCAGCGCGGCGCGTGGGTCCAGACTCGCAACATGGCTTCCTGCGCCACGTCCTCGGCGTCGGCCGCGTTGCCGAGGATGCGGCGCGCAAGTCCAAGCATGGCCGGTACGTGACGGCGCGTGAGCTCACGGAAGGCCCGTTCGTCGCCGCGCGCAACCCGGGCCATGAGCGCTTCGTCGCTGTCATCCATCGCGGCTGCGCGGTTGGCATCGCAATTGCCGATCCATAGTCGCTCGTGGCCTTCTTATTCAACGCGTCAGAGTGGCGAATCCTGTGCCGGGAGGAAAGCCGGGGCGCGCCGGAGCTCCCCCGTGGCCGGCATTAACGTATTGAATCGTCTAGGTTTTGCAACCCGGCCGGCGGGAGCGGTGGAAACCGCGCGCTAATCCAAGGGAATGGCCATGACGCCGGCCGGCGCCCGCCGGCCTGCCGCTTTCGGATGTCAATCTCCGGATGATCCCTGCTCGACGCCGGTGCATTCATGGTCGGCGCGCACGGCCTAGCGCCCGAGCCGCTCGAGCGCGGTCTCGTACAGCATCAGGTGCGGCCGGCCGCGGCGAATGCTGGCTTCCGGATATTGATAGCCGGCGAGCTTGCCGCGCGGCTGGCACAGCCGCGTGATGCCAACGCTCAGTGGTTTGATGTCCGGCGCGCGCCCAATGGCCGGGACAAGCTCGGCCATGACGACTGAAGCGGCGAGAATGGACGAAATCGAGGAATCTCTGCCAACATAAGGCCGAAGCGGCGATATTTGCCGTTGCAAACAGGAGGAACCCATGAACCAGGCACGCTACGACCGGGGCATGCAGATGCGCCGCAAGGTGCTGGGCGACGAATATGTCGACCGCGCCGTCGCCAATACCGACGATTTCAACCGCGACTTCCAGGCGTTGCTCACCGAATATTGCTGGGGCGCGGTGTGGGGCGACGACGCTCTCAAGCCGCGCGAGCGCAGTATCCTCAATCTCGGCATGATCGCCTGCCTTGGCCGCATGCATGAATTCGAGGCTCATTTCCGCGGCGCGTTGCGCAATGGGCTCACCCCCAACGAGCTCAGCGCCATTCTGCGGCAGATCGCGGTCTATTGCGGCTTCCCGGCCGCTGTCGATGCCCATCGCGTGGCCAAGCAGGTGCTGGCCGCCGCACCCAAGAAAGCCTGAGCCGGCACCGCAGAATCACGATACTGAGATAGCCGTATTCTGGTCTTGAATGTGCCGCCATCCGGGGGCAATTCAGGGGCGGGTAGCGGTGGGCTGCCCGCCGGCCTACAGGTAGATGATGATCCGACGCTTCAGTGTAGTCCTGCTAGCGCTGCCGGTGGCGGCGGCGCCGCCGGCCGCTTCCGCGATCGCGCAGACCTATCAGCAGCCCTCCTACAACAGCGCCCCGCCGCCCGGCTACCAGATCGACCCTAACAACCCCGATCTGGCGGTGCGACGGCCGCGGCACCAGGCGCAGCAGCAACCCGGCCGAGGCGTGCCCTATCCGGAGGAGCGTGAAGCCGAGGCGCCGCCGCCTTATTTTGTGCCCCCCGGCGCGCCAGCCTATGGCCATCGGCTCGGCCCCCAGCAGCCGCCCGCCGCCGATAACGATCTCAATGCGATTCGTCCGCCAGGCACGGTTGGGGCTGCGCCCAGCGCCACGCCCCAGCCGGTGCCGCCGGCGGCGACCGCGGCGCTGCCGCCGGAGGATCAGCCCGAGCAGGGCCCGCCGCAGGAACTCCCGGCCAATCTTCAAAAGCAAATGGTCGACTTCAAAACCAAGGAGCCGGCCGGCACCATTATCATCGATACGCCGCACACTTATCTCTATCTGATACTCGGCCATAACAAGGCGATGCGTTACGGCATCGGCGTCGGCCGCGAAGGCTTTACCTGGTCGGGCACTGAGCGCGTCTCCAAGATGAAGGAATGGCCGGACTGGTTCCCGCCGGCGGAGATGATCGAGCGCCAGCCCTATCTGCCGCGCATGATGGCCGGCGGCCCGGGTAATCCGCTCGGCGCGCGCGCCCTCTATCTCGGCCACACGCTCTACCGCATCCATGGCACCAACCAGCCCTCGACCATCGGCAAGTTCGTGTCGTCCGGCTGCATCCGGCTGCTCAACAAGGACATCGAGGATCTCTACAGCCGCGTGCAGGTCGGCAACCGCGTGGTGGTGCTGCCGGGCCAGTCGCCGCCATCGGATGAGATTGCCAAGGGCGGCAATGCGTCGCCGGCCCCGAATGCGCAGGCGGGCGCCGCGCGTGGGCCCGTGCATGCCGCGCCGCGCGAAACTGGCACCGCGATTTCCGGCGCGCCGCTGCCGCGCATCCGCTGAAGATTATTCCGCCGCGGCGTTCGTGCTCTTGCCAATCGCTGCGTTCACCCGCGGCATGACCTCTTCGGCCACCAGCTGCATCGAGCGCTTGGCGAGCGCCGCGTCCACCCAGTCCATGCCGGCATAGACCAGCTCGCCGAAATCGCCGGTCTGCTTGCGTAGCTTGAGGATTTCGTCGACCACCTTGTTGACGCTGCCGAAGGTGACGCAATTGTCCATGACGAAATCCTCGGTGATCTCGTCGTCGGGCTGCGCCTTGTGGCTCTTGAACACATTGAGCCTGCCGCCGCGCTTCAGCTTGCCGCGCATCTGCGAGAAATAGAACCGGTAAGGGCTGTTCTCGTCGTCGCGGCCATAACGACGCGCCACCTTGTCGTCGTCGGCGACGAAGATGGTGCGCGCGATGCGCCAGTCCGCGATGTCGGCTTGCTGGCCGACCTCGGCCTTGCCCTTGGTGTAATTCGTCCAGTGCGACTTCAGATGCTGCGGCAACAGGAAGTTCGCCGACAGCGGATGGAAGTCGCGCTTGCCCATCAGCACGACGCCGGGAGAGAACGGCGCCACCACGGTGCCGACGATCTCGGGCCGCGGCTTCTGAAACGGCTTGGCCAAGAAGCCGACGCCGAGATGGTGGGCGGCGGCGCGGTTTATCGCCACCTTGAAGCGGTTGTCGGGAAAATCGATGTCGTAGGGCGGCTCGCGCTGCCAGATCGCCAGGATAACGTCGATCGCCTCGGCGAACAGTTTGTTGCGATCGACGTCGAGAATGCCGATGGCTTCCGCATCGGAGGGGAGCGCGCCGGCCGAGACGCCGAGGATGAAGCGCCCTTGCGCCAGGTGATCGAGCATCGCCGCGTTCACCGCGATCAGAACGGGATGCATCTGCGACAGGTTGGTGGTGCCGGTGGCGAGTTTGATCTGCTTGGTCTGGTGGATCAGCGTGGCGTGGAACAGCATGCTGTTGGTGATGTTCTCGCAGGCGTCGGTCAAGTGCTCGCCGACGAAGGCGTCATGGAAGCCTAATTTGTCGGCCAGAATGACCGCCTCGCGGTCCTCGCGCAGCGTCTGCGACCAGTCCCGGCCCATCGGATGCACCGGCATGGTGAAGTAGCCCAGCCGCATACCTGTCTCCGCAATCAATTTTGTCTTTGTCGGAAACTAGCTGACCCGCAAGCTCGATGCAGCAAACTTTCCTGTATGCACGGCATTTCCGCTTCGTACAGCGGACGTGAGTTTCGCCGCGTCCCGCAATGACATTGGCCATTTTTTGAGAGGGCGAAATTCGCCCCTGCGGGGCTGTACGAGGCAGGCCCAGAGGACTGGACCCGCAATGGCTGGACCGTTTTCCACTGGATGAGGTGGCGCGCCACCACCACTGGCGCCGGCTGTGTCATAAAGATGCGATTCGAGGCCGAGGGAGACGCCGCCATGATGCGCTGGTTTCACGCCTTAATGCCGAAGGAGGAGCGTTTCTTCGACCTGTTCGCGCGCCACGCCGAGGCCGTGCTGGCAGGCGCGCGGGCGCTGCGCGCCATGATGGAAGGAGGCGGGCAGGTCGAACAGAACTGCCGTCTCGTCGTGGAGCATGAACACGAGGCCGACGATGTCACCCGCGAGGTACTGATCGCGGTGCGTCGCACTTTCATCACACCGTTCGACCGCGGCAGCATCCGCGACCTGATCACCTCGATGGATAACGCCATCGACCAGATGCATAAGACCGCCAAGACCGTCATCCTGTTCGACGTGCGTGACTTCACGCCCGAAATGAAACATATGGGCGATGCCATCGTGAAGAGTGCCGAGCTCACCAAAGAGGCAGTGCCGCTCTTGCGTTCGATCAGCCGGGAAGCCGTCCACATCAGCGCGCTGACCGAGCAGATATCGCAGATCGAAGGCCACGCGGACGAACTTCATGACGTTGGGCTCAAGGCGCTCTACCAAGCCAACGTCAATTCAAACTCCATGGCCTTCTTCGTCGGCAACGAAATCTACGACCACCTCGAAAAGGTGGTCGATCGTTTCGACGACGTCGCCAATGTTATGCACGGCATTGTCATCGAGCATGTCTAACGCCGGAGCCTGACGCGTATGGACGCCGTGCTATCGCTGCCGGTACTGGTCGGCCTGATCGCGGTCGCGCTGGCGTTTGATTTCCTCAACGGCCTGCACGATGCTGCCAATTCCATCGCCACCATTGTCTCCACCCGCGTGCTGCGACCGCAATACGCGGTGGCCTGGGCGGCGTTCTTCAATTTTATCGCTTTCCTGTTTTTCGGTCTGCACGTCGCCAACACGCTCGGCACCGGTATCATTGCGGCCGACGTGGTCGACCCGCGCCTGGTGTTCGGCGCGCTGATGGGCGCGATCATTTGGAACTTGATCACGTGGGGCCTGGGCATTCCCTCGAGCTCGTCGCACGCGCTGATCGGCGGCCTGGTCGGAGCCGGCATCGCCAAGGCGGGAATTTCCGTCATCGTGTGGCGCGGACTGGTGCCGACCATTGCCGCCATCGCCGGCTCGCCGCTGCTCGGCTTCGTGCTCGCGATTCTGATAATCCTGATGATGTCGTGGATCTTCGTGCGGGCGACGCCATTTGCGGTCGACCGCACCTTTCAGCGGCTGCAATTCATCTCCGCCTCGTTCTACTCTCTCGGCCACGGCGGCAACGACGCGCAGAAGACCATGGGCATCATCGCCGTGCTGCTCTATTCGCAAGGCATTCTCGGCGATACATTTTACGTGCCGTTCTGGGTGGTGCTCGTCTGCCAGATTGCCATGGCGCTCGGCACGCTGATCGGCGGCTGGCGCATCGTGCGCACCATGGGCTCGCGCATCACAAGGCTCACGCCGATGCAAGGCTTTTGTGCGGAAGCAGGCGGCTCGATCACGCTGTTCGCGGCCACGTGGCTCGGCATTCCGGTTTCCACCACGCATACTATCACCGGCTCGATTATCGGCGTTGGCGCGGCGCGCAAGATGTCGGCGGTGCGTTGGAGCGTCGCCAACAATATCGTGATCGCCTGGATCATCACCATCCCGGCGGCGGCCCTTATCGCCGCGTTGTTCTACTGGTTGTCCGGCTATTTCTGAAGGGTCGCGCGGTTACGCCGCGACGCCGGCGAGGAAGCTCTCCACCTCGCGGCGCAACTCGGCGGCGGCGGCTTCCACGGCCTGCGAAGCCGACAGCACGCTTTCCGCCGACTGCTTTGTGTCGGTCGCCGCGTCCGCCACCTCACTTAAGACCGACACGACCAGCTTGGCCCCTTGCGCGGCGCTTGCCACGTTCTGCGAAATTTCGGCCGTCGCCGCGCTTTGCTCCTCGACCGCGGACGACACGGCGGTGGCGCAAGAGTCGATTTCCTGCATGCGGCCCGCAATGCGCCCGATCGCCGCCACCGCGCCGGTGGTCGCGCCCTGCACCGATGCGATCAGCTGCGAGATATCCTCGGTCGCCTTGGCGGTCTGCACCGCCAGCGATTTGACCTCGGCGGCCACCACCGCGAAACCCTTGCCGGCCTCGCCCGCGCGCGCGGCCTCGATGGTGGCGTTGAGCGCCAACAAATTGGTCTGCCCGGCGATGGTGCGGATCAGCTTGATGACATCGCCGATCTTCTGTGCGGCCTGCGCCAGCGCGGCGATCTGCTCGTTGGTGCCCTGCGCCTCGCCGACCGCCGCGCGCACGATGTTGGTGGTGAGGCCAAGCTGACGGCCGATCTCGCCGATCGAGTCGGTCAATTCGTCAGCGGCGACGGCGGCAGTCTCCACATTAGCGGAGGCTTCGCTGGAGGCATCGACCGCGCCTTCGGCGCTCTTCGAGGTCTCACCGGAATTGGCGAACAGCGTGGTGGCGGTCGCGCGCATCGCCATGGCGCCCTCGGCCACCGTGCGCAGGTGATCCTCGACGCGCCGGCGGAAAGCGGCGATCGCCTGCTCGATCACGCCGCGCCGCCGCTGCTGCTCCTGCATCAAGGCGCGCTCGGCCTCGGCGTCGCGCCGCTCGGTGATGTCCTCGTGCGTCGCCACCCAGCCGCCGTCCGCCATCGGCCGGTTGATGACCAGGACCGTCCGCCCGTCCGCCGACCGTACTTCCGTGCTCTTCGTGCCGCCTTGTGCCATGGCGGCGAGCAGCTCGCGGCGATAGTCATTGACGTCGCGCGCGAAGGTGCCGGTGGCGATGCGGTATTCGAGCAGACCGGAGAGCGTGGTGCCCGGCCTGGCGATCTCGGGCGGCAGCTTGTACATATCCGTGTAGCGCTGGTTGCAGACCACCAGCCGCTCGTTTGCATCGAACATGCACAGGCCCTGTGACATGTTGTCGAGCGCGACGCGCATGCGCGCGTTGTGGACTTGCAGCCCGCGGGCAAGAACCATGGCCGTGAGCGCCATCGCCAGCAGTGAGGTGAGCCCGGCGTAAATCGCCGCGACCGCGAGAACCGGCAGGACGATGGCGAAAAGCGTGAAGCTCACCGCAAAGCAGGCGGCCCCGATCAGCGCGGGCAGACGCCAGTCGCGCGGAATTGCGAGGGCGGGGGAAGGTTCGGCCATATTCGCGTCCGGATTGACGGGCACGGTATTCTTGGCCGGTTGTTTTGCAGTTAACTTCCGGGTCTTGAGGGGTTAAGCGAAGGTTAATCGGCGCCGGGCTACAGGCGCTCGACTGGTCCACTTGGGGGCTCCCGCCGATGCGTGTGCTTGCTTGGCTTGTGCTGCTGGCGCTATTCGCGCTTGCGGCCTGCGCCGGTCAGCCGGAGCAGCCGAGCTTCTACCGCGACCTGGCGCAACCGGGCGCGCAGCTTGACGCCGCCGCCGCCGCTTCTATGATCTCCGATTACCGCGCAAAAAACGGCCTGCCGGCGGTCACGCTCGATCTGGCGCTCACGAGCATGGCGCAGGCGCGGGCCGAGATCATGGCCAAGCGCGACAAGCTTGAGCACGGCGTCAAGAAGCCCTTCGTCAAGCGGCTCAAAGCCGCGGGCTACGACGCCAAGGTCGCGGCCGAGAACATCGGCGCCGGTTATCACACGCTGGCGGAAGCTTTCTCCGGCTGGCGCGATTCGAAGCCGCACCGCGCCAACATGCTGCTCGCCGGCGCCACCCGCATCGGCATCGCCGCCGTCTACACCCCGGCCTCGAAGTTCAAGGTCTACTGGACGCTGATCCTGGCGGAGCCGGAGGAGAAGAAAGGCTAGGGTATTTGTAGCATTTGCAAAATGACGCTGTCTGCTTGTGACCCTAAGCGGACATGGCCCCTTGCTTGAATTTTTGCCCTCTCGCATGGCCTTCCCGGAAGGCGTAATGTCATTCCCATGCCTGAAGTCCGTCAGTGGCTTGGTTCCCTGGGGCTTGCCCGGTACGCCGATGCATTCGACGAAAACGCTATTGGGTGGGAGGTATTGCCCGAGCTCGATCATGACGTCCTAAAAGATGTCGGGGTGCGCGCCGCGGGCGATCGGGTCCGGATTCTCAAGGCCGCCGCGGCGCTGAAAGCCGGGAATGAGCCGACTGGGCCAACGCCTCTTTGTCCCGCGGCCAACCGGTCTCCAGCCGGGGCCGAAGCCGAGCGCCGGCAATTGACGGTCATGTTTGCTGACTTGGTCGACTCGACCGCCCTGTCTCAGAAACTCGACCCAGAGGAGTTTCGTGAGATCAATCGCGCCTATCAGTTGGCGGCGACGGCAGCCATCGTGAAATATGGAGGTTACGTCGCGAAATATATGGGCGATGGCGTGCTTGCGTATTTCGGTTATCCGCAGGCCCATGAGGACGATGCCGAGCGGGCAGTGCGGGCCGGTCTCGAGCTAATTACTTCCATTTCGGGGCTCGACATCTCCACTAAATTGGCGGCGCGGGTCGGCATTTCGACCGGGGCGGTTGTGGTCGGGGATATTATCGGCGATGGCGCATCACAAGAAAGCGCCGTGGTGGGTGAAACGCCTCACCTCGCAGCCCGACTTCAGAGTGCGGCAGAACCCAATACCGTCGTCATTTCAAGTTCGACCCACGCGCTGTTGTATGATCTTTTCGATTGCGCCGATCTCGGTGCGCGGCGCCTCAAAGGCTTTGCTGATGAACACCGGCTGTGGCGAGTCGTTGGCGAATGGTCGAACGATAGTCGATTCGAAGCGCTGCACAGCAAGGAGTTGACGCCGTTCGTGGGCCGTGCAAGCGAACTCGGCCTACTCCTGGACCGTTGGGAAACAGTCGTTGCAGGTGAGGGGCAAGTGGTGCTCCTCGAGGGCGAGGCCGGGATCGGCAAAAGCCGCCTGGCCGACGAGTTCCGGCGCGCAATCGGCGCGAGGTTGCATACGCCGCTCCGTTACCAATGCTCTTCGCACCACACGAACTCCGCTTTCTTCCCATTTGTGAGTCAGCTGCAACATGCGGGCAATATGCGCGCTCAGGACAATTTCGACCAACGCTTGGACAAGCTGGAGTCGACCGTCGTCGATAAGCCAGAGCGCAACAAAACTCTTTGGCTGTTTGCGACTTTGCTGTCGTTGCCCACTGGCCGATACCCCGCATTGACGCTGGAGCCCCGCCAGCTCAAATCGGAGACGATTGCGGCGTTTTGCGCTCAACTCGCTGCCCTCTGTCAAGCCGCTCCTGTGCTTATCCTTTTCGAGGATCTGCATTGGATCGACCCGACGAGCCGCGAAGTGCTTGATGCCCTCATCGAGATAGGCCGGCAGTTGCCGGTGCTGTTTGTCCTGACGCGTCGTCCAGAGCCCGATTCGCCGTGGGGCGGTCATGGATTCATGACTGAGCTCCGGCTCAATCATTTGGCGCGCCGCGACGGCCTGACCATCGTTCGGGAGGTGGCGGGGGGAAAGAACCTTCCCGAGGAAATTACACGACAAATTCTGGCAAAGACCGATGGCGTGGCGCTGTTTGTCGAAGAGCTCACCAAGACGGTTTTGGAAAGCGGACTGCTGCGGGAGGAACCGACTTGCTATGTGCTCGATGGCGGTCTCCCGGAGCTTGCAATCCCCTCGACCTTGCGTGACTCCCTCATGGCGCGGCTCGACCGGCTTCTCGGGGTCAAGGAAATTGCGCAAATCGGGGCGTGTATCGGGCGCGAGTTCTCTCATCAACTCTTGCAGGCGGTTACGGGCATGCCCGAAAGCGACCTGCAAAGCGGACTTGCACGGTTGATCGACAACCAATTGATCTTCCGGCGGGGGACGCCGCCGGATGCGGCGTACACGTTCAAGCACGCTTTGGTGCAAGATGCGGCCTACGAAAGCCTTCTCCGTACCCGGCGCAAGGCAATCCATGCTGCCATATTAGCCGCCCTTGAGGCCGACTACCGAGGCAACCTTGGTGAGGTTGTCGAGATGCTGGCTCACCACGCCCAACGTGGCGAGGTTTGGGACAAGGCGGTTAGCTATCTACGCCAAGCCGGCGCCAAAGCGTACGCGCATTCAGCAGGTCGTGAATCGCGGGCCTATTACGAACAAGCGCTAAGTATCCTCGAAATGTTGCCGCAAAATGAGTCTACGCTAGAGCAAGGTTTCGAAATCCGCCTTGAGCTTCGGCCGGTGCTCAACCAGCTCGGCGAGCCGCGGCGAATGCTGGAACGGTTGCGCGAGGCCGAAAGCCTTGCCGAGCGATTGAACGACAATCACCGGCTAGGACGGGTTTGTGCGCTCGTGACCATCGCCCATTCACAGCTCGGAGAGCTGGATGAGGCCCTGGAATTCGGCACCCGCGCGCTGAAGATTGCCGGAGACCTTGAGGACTTGAAGCTTCGCATTCTCGCCACGACCTATCTCGAGCTTGTGCACTACTACCGTGGCGAATATGAACCGGTCATCAAATTGGCGACAGGTAATCTGGAAGCGCTGCCGGCGGACTGGGTCCACGAATTTCTCGGAGCCTCCGCACCGCCTTCCGTCTACGATCGCAGCTGGTTGATCCAGAGCCTCGCGCAGATCGGGAAGTTCGATGATGCGCTTCGATACGAAGCGGAATGCTTGCAGGTTGCGGATGCGACGCATCATCCGTTCACCATAGGTCAGGCTTACCGCGCTGCGGTTACGCTCCACCTCCTCAGAGGTGACTGGGCGAGGGCCCGCCCGCTGAGCGAACAGTGGATAGCAAAGGCGCGGGAGGGAAACGTCATCATCCAGCTTCCCTGGGTGATCGCAGCTTCTGCCTGGGCGCTGGCGCAACTCGGCGAGGCGAGCGCCGCGCTGGAGCGGGCCCGGGAAGGTGAGCAACTGCTGGAGCGTCAGGCTGCGAGAGAACTCGTCGTTACGAGGGGCTGGGACTATCACGCGCTGGGTCGCGCCTATCTGTTGCTCGGGCGGCTCGACGAGGCACGGCGACTGGGTGATCGTGGGGTGGAATGCTCGCCGCACCAGCCCGGGTACGCGGCCTATGGATTTTGCTTGCTTGGGGAGGTCGCAACACATCCCGACCGATTCGATGCCGAGTATGGCGAGGAGCAATACCGCAAGGCGCTGACGCTTGCGGAATCGAAAGGGATGCGTCCCCTGGTTGCCCACTGCCACTTCGGTCTCGGGAAGATCCACCGGCACATGGGCAAGCGCCAGGCGGCGGAGGAATTCTTCGCCACCGCGACCGCAATGTACCGCGAAATGGGCATGGGCGCTTGGGTGAAGAAAGCCGAAGCAGAGACGGCCGCGCCGCCATGAGGCGTGCGGTGGCAGCAAAACCAGACAAGGCGGACTTGGGCTGCGGCCCTCGGCGGACCTCGAGCACCAAGAATGCGCCCTTGCGGGTAGTGCATCAGTTTCAATAGGATTATGTTCTATCGGCGGTCCGATAAAATTTATGCGCAATATCGGACGTGGGAAGCCTCACACAGGAATATGCATCAAGTTTGACGCTCTCTGTATCGAGAATAATCCAAAATGAACTGCTGCAGATAATCTAAATCATGCACGCAAATATCAACGAGAGGGTGATTTACAAATCCTCCCATGGGGCTAATTGGCCTGTTTATATTGCCCCGATTACGATACGCCTCCGCCTCCGCTTTTGATGAGAACTGTTCAATCTTCAATGCAATCTCATCCTGTATTCCGTCAAATTCTGTTTTGCGCCCTTTTTCATCCAATCTGTTTTTTCGATAATCCCTATCAGTATCGATCCTGAACCTCACGATCTTAGTTCGAAGCGCTGCAATTTCGTCTAGAAGCTGCTGCTTGGCCCCACGGTTAAGTAATGTCGTTTCAAGCTCAATTGCTCTCTCTCTTTCTTTTTTCCAGAAATAGAACTGGTCCAGGAATATCAAGCGGAAGATGAATATTAGAAGCCACGCCATAACGGTATAAATGACGAAAGTAAGAGCCCAATTAGTCGCTTGCTGAATTGGTTCATTGCCATGGATGATCGGCAGGACACCGCTCCAAATCATGACGGCCCCGGCGATAACTGCGCCCACCACGCCATTAATTGCGCTCCACGATGAGCGCAGAGCCAATTTAGCGACGCCCTTAATGTAGAATTTGAACATGCCGAATCCCACTCTACCGATTGTATCTCTGCTAGAGCGTAACGGTAGAATAGGAATGTGCGCCTATTCATACTGAGGCACGACCCCCTTGCGCCTCTCGACTTTATTCCTGTCATGACTATAATCCTATTATCCCGCTCTTCGAGGGGCGTCTTCTAGAGACGATCCTGAAGGCGGAGCGGGATGCGGCGCCCGCGGGTAAGGGGCGCCAAAAGCGGCACCCCTTCTTGTCCCGCCCGGAAGTTACGGCGCCGGGGACAGAAAAGCCGCCAATGGAGCGCCGAGTGGCGAGCGCGTCTTTTTTGCTCGAAAGAGCAAAGCGCGCGCCCGCCGCGAGGCGGGAAGGATGGTCGCGTCGCTCGGCGCTCCATCCCCTCGGCTATGCGCCGGGGGACTGGAAAGGACGACGACGTCCCCGCGCCGCCAAGAACAGGGGCGGCGGAGCGTTGGCTACGCCGGGCTGTTTGACAATGGCATCCGTGAAGCAATGCGCGGGCAACACGATCGGCAATGACGAGTCGGCGTTGTCCTCTGGACCTGCCCGATACTCCTGACTAGCCTCGCGCCGCCATGCCGAGTGCCGTCAGCGATTACGACACGCTCTACCGCCAATTCCGCTGGCAGATCCCGGCGCGCTACAATATCGGCGTCGATGTCTGCGACCGCTGGGCGGCGCGCGAACCCGACCGGCTCGCTATTCTGCATGTGCGGCCGGACGGCCGCCGCGACGAGATCAGCTACGGCGCCTTGCGTGACACCTCCAACCGGCTCGCCAATGTGCTGCGCGCGCAGGGCGTTAAGCGCGGCGACCGAGTGGCGATCTTCATGCCGCAGGCGCCGGAAGTCGCCGCCGCTCACATTGCGATCTACAAGCTGGGCGCGGTCGCATTGCCGATCGCCATCCTGTTCGGGCCGGATGCGCTCGCTTATCGTTTACAGAATTCCGGCGCCAGGGCGCTGCTTACCAACGGGCAGGGGCTTGGCAAGCTCGAGGAGATCAGAAGCCAAGTGCCTGAGGTGACCTGCGTCGTGTCGGTCGATGGCGAAGGCTTTGCCGACCTGCTCGCCAAGGCCTCGTCGGATTTCACGCCCGTCGACACGTCCGCCGATGACCCGGCGATGATGATCTACACCTCGGGCACTACCGGCCAACCGAAAGGCGCGCTGCATGCGCACCGCGTCCTGCTCGGCCATCTGCCCGGCGCCGAGCTGCCGCATTATCCGTTCCCGCAGGAAGGCGACAGCTACTGGACGCCGGCCGACTGGGCCTGGGCCGGCGGCTTGCTCGACGTGCTGCTGCCGAGCCTGCATCATGGAACGCCGGTGGTGGCGCGCAAATCCGACAAGTTCGATCCGGAAGAGGCGTTTGCCTTGATGGCGTCGGTCGGCATCCGCAACGCGTTCATTCCGCCCACGGCGCTGCGCATGATGCGCGCGGTGCCGAGCCCGCAGGGGCGCTACGCGTTCAAATTGCGCAGCGTCGCCTCCGGCGGTGAGTCGCTCGGGATCGAAGCGCTGGAATGGGGCAAGGCGGCATTCGGGCTGACGATCAACGAGTTCTACGGGCAGACCGAATGCAACCTGGTGCTCGGCTCCTGCGCGCAACTCGGCATAGTCAAGGCAGGCTGCATCGGCAAGCCGGTGCCCGGTCATACCGTGGCGGTGATTGGCCGCGACGGAACGCCGATGAAAGCCGGCGAGATCGGCCAGATCGCGGTCAAGCGCCCCGACCCCGTGATGTTCCTGGAATACTGGGGCGGACCGGAGGCGACGCGCGACAAGTTCATCGGCGATTGGATGATCACCGGCGACCAGGGCGTCATGGACGACGACGGCTATATCAGCTTTGTCGGTCGCGACGACGACGTCATCACGTCGGCCGGCTTCCGCATCGGGCCCGGCGAGATCGAGGATTGCCTGATCCGCCATCCGGCGGTGGCGCTCGCCGCCGCCGTCGGCAAGCCCGATCCGATCCGCACCGAAATCGTCAAGGCGTTCATCGTGCTGAAGGACGGTTACGCGCCGTCGGACGCGCTTGCCGGAGAAATTCAAGGCTTCGTGCGCACGCGCCTGTCGGCGCACGAATATCCGCGCGAGGTCGCCTTCATCGCGCAGATGCCGATGACCACCACCGGCAAGGTGATAAGGCGGCTGCTGCGCGAGCAGGCGTGACGCGCCTCAGTCCCGGCTGCCGCCGCCCAGGATGAACACGTGGAAACCGAGGCGGCGCTTGGCGATGCGGTAGAGCAGCATCGATTCCACCACCAGCGCGGTGGCGGTCGCCACCGCCGCGCCTTCGATGCCGATAAGCGGAATGAGCAGCACGCACAGCGTCAGGTTAACGACAAAGGCGGCAGCATAAGTAAAAGCGCATTGCTTGCGCTCGCCCAGCATGTTGAGCAGCCGCTCGGCCGGCCCGACTGCGGCGCGCGACAGCATGCCGATGGCGAGAATGAACATCACGTCATAGCCGGACGTAAAGCTCGCGCCGAACAACGACAGCAGCGGCCGCCCGAGCGCGAGGATCAGCAGGCAGGCGGCGAGCGACGGCCAGAACGTCCAGCGCATGGTTTCGACAAAGAACCTGGCCAGCCGCTGCTTATCGCCGGCCACGTGGTATTGCGTGAACTTGTGGGTGGTGGCGCTGGCGATGGCGAAATAGACGAAGGCGACCAGCGCGAGCAGGCGCGCGGCGGCGTAATAGACCGCGACTTCGTCGGGCGAGCGCATATGCTCGAGCGCCAGGATGTCGGCGTAGGTGAGCAGAAGGTAGAAGCCCTCGACTACGAAGATCGGCAGCGACGTGGCGAACCAGGTCTTGGCCTCGTAGCGCTTTTCGCCCGGCGCCACCTTGTCGCGCAGGCGGCGGTCGAGCACGAAAAGTTGGCCGATTGTCACCGCCCAGGTGGTGACCACGGCGACGATCATGGCGGTGGCCGCGTCGGCCGGCGCGCCGAAATACCAGGCGCCGCCCATCAGCACCGTGATGATGAGCTGGCGCCAGATGAAGAACGGTATCAGGGCGAGGTTGGGCCAGTCATAGGACTGCGCGATCCCGGCCTGCACCTGCACCAGGCCGTAGACCGGGATGGTGACGCAGGCGAGATAAAGCGGGATGACCGTGAAGTGGTCGAGCCAGGGCTTGAGCAGCGTGACGCCGAGCGCGCCGACGATGCCGATACCGGTGGCGATGGCGAAGGCGAGCCAGCGGCTGCCGCTCAGGAAACCGCGCAGGCGGTCGAGCGATTTCAGCTCGGTGTTTTCGGGAATGAAACGGCGCGCCGCCGACGACAGGCCGACGTCGGAGAGCGCGCCGATCATCAGCACCCAGGTCCAGACATAGATGTAGATGCCGAATTCGAAGCGGCCCATCCAGCGCGCCAGCAGCACTTGGCTGACCAGCGCCAGCATGGCGCTGGCGACGCGCAGCAGGAACACTTTGCCGGCGAGCAGCTGCGCTACCCGGCTGTCGCCGCGATCGGCGAGCATCGCCTTGACGCGCGCGAGCAGAACCGCGGCCGGCAGCGGCGACGCAGGCGCAACGGTTTCGGACTCGGTCAACGCCACGGGCTCTCGCTGCGCTGCCGGCGGCCGGGCTGCAAAAGACCGCAAGGCCATCATTCGCCGATAGCAAGGAATCGCTAAGAATAGGTGGGCGCACCGATTTCTGTAGCGAAATCAGACTGTTTCGAGCTTGGCCACTTCGGCCAGGATGCCCTGTACCAGCTTGCGGTCGGCGGCGCCGAGGGCTTCTTGCGGCGGCACTGGATCGCCGACGGCGTAGCCCTGAATCTGCAGGCCGGCCTTGATGCAGGCGGCGAGATTGAAGCGTGCGAAAGCCTCGTTGATGCGCCAGAGGTCGCGCTGGAGTTTCATCGCCTCCGGCCATTTGCCGGCGCGGCACAAATCATAAAGCCGCACGCTCTCGCGCGGCACGATGCAGGCTGGCCCCGCCATCCAGCCGACGCCGCCGATCAGCATCACCGCCGCCGGGATGTGCGCCGAGGCCGAAAACACTTTCATCTGCGGGCAGCGGTTCATGATCGAGAGCAGGCGGCCGGTATTGGTGGAAGCGTCCTTGATATATTGGATGCGTGGGTGTTCGGCGAGCCGCATGATGACATCGAGCGTCAAGTCGCTGCGCTGGAATTGCGGATTGGTGTAAAGCACCACGGGAATGTCGACCGCGTCCGCGATGGCGCGAAAATAGGATTCGATCTGCGCGTCTTTTAGCGGAAAAAAGGCTTCGAGGATGGCGAGAATTCCATCGGCTCCGAGCGATTGATAGCGCTTGGCCTGCTCGACGGCATCGGCCGTCGCTGTCGAGACGACGCCCGGTATCACCGGCACGCGTTTGTTCGCCGCCTCGATCGTCGCCTGCACCACCGCCTCGCGCTGCGCACGGTCGAGATAGGCGAACTCGCCGGTCGAGCCGAGCGGCGTCAATCCATGCACGCCGGCCTTGATCAGATCGGCGCACAGCCGTCCGAGCACGTCGGTCTTGATGCGGCCTTGCGCATCGATGGGCGAGACCAGATAGGGAAACACGCCGTGGAAGTTGCTCATGGCCTATTGCTAGCACGCCGTCGTCAAAATACCCAAAGCGCCTCCGGCGGAAACTCCACGTAATGCTCGCCCGGCGGCAGCGGCTCACGGGCATAGGCGCGCACGGTGGTGTGGCCGCGCGCGAACAACAGCTCCCAGCGTTCGCCGAGATACATCGGCGCCTCCAGCCGCATCGGCAGCCGGTTGGGGCCGGGTTCGGAAACGCAGCGCATGTGCTCGAGCCGGATAATGCCGACCGCGGGTTCGCCGACCGCAGCCTGGGTGCGCGCCATGCCGGACAAGCGCTCGCCGAACACGTCAATGATGGCGTGGCCGTTTGCCTTTTCCAGCAACTTGCCTTCCAGCCGGTTGTTGCTGCCCATGAACTCGGCGGCGAACAGGGTCGCCGGATCGTTATAGAGCGCGGTCCGCGAGCCATCTTGCGCGATCGCTCCGCCTTGCAGCAGCACAATGCGGTCGGCCAGCGCCATGGCTTCGAGCTGGTCGTGGGTGACGTGGATCGCCGACAGGCCGAGCGTGACGATCAGCGTGCGCAAGAAAGCGCGTGCTTCCTCGCGCAGCTTGGCGTCGAGATTGGACAGCGGTTCGTCCAGCAGGATCACCGGCGGCTCGTAGACCAGCGCGCGCGCGATCGCCACGCGCTGCTGCTGGCCGCCCGAGAGCTGTGGCGGGAAGCGCCCGGCCAGATGCCCGAGCCCGATTTGCCCGAGCACTTTCTCCACCCGCGTCTTGATTTCGTCGGCGGATGCACCGCGCAGCTTGAGCCCGGCAGCAACATTCTCGAACACGGTGCGGTGCGGCCACAGCGCATAGGACTGGAACACCAGGCCGAGCCCGCGCTGTTCGGGCGGCAGCGAGATGCCGGCTGCTGCGTCGAAAAACACGCGCTTGCCTACCGCAATTGTGCCGCTATGCGGCTGCTCGAGCCCCGCAATGGCGCGCAGGAGCGTCGTCTTGCCGCTGCCCGAGGGGCCGAGCAGCGCCACCGCTTCGCTGGCCGGCACGCTGAGCGAGACGCCCTTGAGTATCTCGTTTTCGCCGAGCCGCAGGTGAAGGTCCTTGACGACGAGATCATCCATGCAGCCAGTGTCGCACAGCTTCAGCCGGCAAAGCCACCGCCATCGAGAAAGGCCCGCTCCTTAGGCGTGGTGACGCGCCCGAGAATGGCATTGCGATGCGGGAAACGGCCGAAGCGGCCGATGATATCGGCATGCGATTCCGCATATTTCAGGCTTTCGGCATCGCCGTGCACGCGATAGAAGACCAGCGCGCGGCGCTGATCGGCCAGATCCTCCGGATGCATGAACGGCAGATAGAAGAAGGTGCGCATGTCCGCCATGTTGCCGTCGAAGCCGTTGAGAATGGCGCGGCTGGTAATCGCCCGCGCCAAGGGATCGGTGGCGAAGGCGCGCGCTTGCCCTCGAAACATGTTGCGCGGAAACTGGTCGAGCAAAATCAGCAGCGCGAGCGCGCCCTCCGCGCTTTGCTCCCATTCGGTGAGCTTGCCGCTGGCGGCGGCTTCGTGGGCAACGAGGAAGCGTTGGCGAATTTCGTCATCGAGCGCGATATCCTTTTTAAACCATCGCTTGGAGCCGACGTCGCGCCAGAATGCGACCACGTCAGCAGGTTTGATCGCATCCGCGGTCATGGGCCTCAGGCCGCCGTGTCGGGCTCATCGCGCAAGGCGCGGCGCAGTATCTTTCCGACATTGGACTTCGGCAATTCGCTGCGGAACTCGATGTAGCGCGGCACCTTGTAGCCGGCGAGGCCGGCGGCAAGAAAGTTACGCACGTCGGCTTCCGTGGTCTCCTGCGTCTTCTTGACCGCGAACAGCTTGGGTACCTCGCCGGAGTGTTGGTCGGGTACGCCGACGACCGCGCATTCCAGGATGCCGCCGTGACTCATGGCCAGCTCCTCGACCTCGTTGGGAAACACCTTGAAGCCGGAGACGCTGATCATGTCCTTCTTGCGGTCGACGATGCGCACGCGGCCCTGGTCGTCCATCACGCCGATATCGCCGGTGCGAAAGAAGCCGTCCTTGGTCATGACCTTGGCGGTCTCGTCGGGGCGCCGCCAATAGCCCGGCATCACCTGCGGGCCGCGCGCGCAGATCTCGCCCGCTTCGCCCAGCGGCACTTCATGGCCGTCGTCGTCGCGGATCGAGATTTCGGTCGAGGGCAGCGGCAGGCCGATGGTGCCGGTCCATTCGGGTATGTCGCCGCGGTTGCAGGTGAGCACCGGCGAGGTTTCCGACAGGCCGTAGCCCTCGATGATCGGGCGGCCGGTCGCTTTGAACCAGGCGTCGGCGACCGGCTTCTGCACCGCCATGCCGCCGCCGATGGCGCATTTGAGCATGCTCCAGTCGATCCTGCCGAAATCGGGATGGTGCAGTAGCGCGTTGTAGAGCGTGTTCACCGCGGGGAACGAATTGACTTTGTACTTGGCGAGCTCCCTGATGAGCACGCCGATGTCGCGCGGATTGGGGATCAGCAAGTAGCATCCGCCGATGCGCACGCCGAACAGGAAGCAGGCGGTGAGCGCGAACACGTGATAGAGCGGCAATGCCGTGACGATGATCAACCGGTCGATCTTGGGCGGCGCCGAGATGATCGGATCGTTCCAGGCTTCCACTTGCAGCACGTTAGCGACCAGATTGCGATGCAGCAGCATGGCGCCCTTGGCCGTGCCGGTGGTGCCGCCGGTATATTGCAAAAAGGCGATGTCGTCGGGCCCGACCGGCGGCGTGTCATACGGTAGATTGCGGCCGGCCGCGAGCGCGTCTTTGAATGCGACAGCGCCGGGCAAGGTATAGGCCGGCACCAGTTTCTTGACGTGCCGCACCACGCCATTGACCACCGCGCCTTTCATCGCGCCAAGCATATCGCCCATGCTGGCGATAACGACGTGCTTCACATCCGTGTGCGGCAGCGCCTCCTGCAGCACCGCGGCGAAATTCTCCAGCACCACGATGGCCTTGGCGCCGGCATCGTTGAGCTGAAATTCCAGCTCGCGCGACTTGTAGAGCGGGTTGACGTTCACCACCGTGCAGCCGGCACGCAGGGCGCCTGCGATTGCCACCGGATACTGCAGCACGTTCGGCATCATCAGCGCGACGCGCGCGCCTGGCTTGATCCCGCGGTTTTGCAGCCAGGCGGCGAAAGCGCGCGAGGCGGCATCGAGCCCCGCATAGGTGAGTGTTTTCCCCATGCAGATGCAGGCTTCGCGGGCGGCGTAAATTTTGAAACTTTCCTCGAACATCGCGACTAGCGAAGGATAGCGCGCGGTGTCGATGGCGGCGGGAACGCCCGCAGGATAATGTTGAAGCCAAATCCGTTCCATGACGGTGGTCCGCGTCGCGCTAGCGATTCGCCGCCAGCATGAGTCCAACCGCTGCCGCACGCAAGGGCAGGCGACACGTCAAGCGTCGGCGCCGCCGAACGGAATGAGCGGATTGTCGGTGAGCGCGGCGCGGTCGGGGCGGTCAGGGGCGATGCCGCCGAGAAAGGCTTCGAACATTTCGCGCACCACGCGCTCGGGCAGGTCACGGGTAATGAACACGATCCGGGTGCGGTGGTCGTCGTCCGGCCAGCGCTCCAGCCGCGCGGTGGGGTGGAAGACGTGCTGCACGCCGTGCACGACAACCGGCGTGTCGGGCATTTCGGCAAGCTTCACGATGCCTTTGACGCGCAACAGCTTGGCGCCGTGGGTGGCGCGCAGCAGCTCGAGGAACATGTCGAGCGTGCCAGCCGGAATCGCAGTGTCGCTGGTCAGCACAAAAGAGGCGATGTGATCATCGTGGCGGTTGCGGTCGAGATGCTCATGGCCGTGGTCATGGTGCCCATGCGTGTCGGCATAGGCCTCGGCCGCCAGCCATTTCTTCACGTCGGGAATCTTGCGTGCCGGATCGTACAACCCGCAGTTCAACAGGCGGTCGGGCGTGGCTTCGCCCTTGGCGGCGTCGAGAACGGCAGCGGCCGGATTGAGCGCGTGCAGCCGCTCGATAAGCGCATCGCGTTGTTCGGCGCTCGCCAGGTCGGTCTTGGTCAACACCAGGCGGTCGGCGAGCGCCGCCTGCTTCACGGCTTCCTCATGAGCATCCAAAGTGGCGTCGCCGTTCACGGCATCGACCACCGTTACCACGCCGTCGAGCCGGTAGCGCAGCACGAGATAAGGATGCGACATGGCGGTGTGCAGTACCGGCGCCGGATCGGCGAGCCCCGTGGTCTCCAGCAGCACGCGGCGGAACGTGCAGCGGCGGTTGTCGAGATCGCGCAGCAAGGTTTCCAGCGCGTCCACCAGATCGCCGCGCATGGTGCAGCACAGGCAGCCCGATTGCAGCAGCACTATGTTGTCGGAGATGTATTCGACCAGCAGGTGGTCGAGCGAGACCTCGCCGAATTCGTTGATGATGACCGCGGTCTCGGCCAGCGCCGGATCCTTGAGCAGTCGGTTGAGCAGGGTGGTCTTGCCGGCGCCGAGAAAGCCGGTGAGCACGGTCAGCGGGATCGGTGTCGGCGGCTGGCGGCGGTCGGCTTTTTGCGCTGGCGCGCTCATTGCTTGGCCGATTTGGCCTTCGGCTTGCGGTGCACGGCCCGTTTCCGGTGCGGGCGGCTTTGCGTTTGCACGGGGTCGGGATGATCGGGCGGACCGGTGAACACGACGACCGGGGGCGTGGTGTCGACCGGCGGCCCCAGCACGAACTTGCCGGCGGTCGGCTTTAGGCTGGACAGCATGAAAGCCGGCGTCGCGCCGTTGTCGCCATCGGCGGCGGCACTGGGCTCTTCTTCGTCATTGTCTTCGGACGGCGGCTTGCGTCGGTGGCCGCCGCACATTTCCTCGCGCAGGTTCGGCGGCTGCGCGTCGATCGGCGCCAGCGCGTCGACGGTACCGAGCGAAGGCGTGAGCCAGGACAAGCCACCGCTGTTGAAGCCGGTCTCCAGGAGTTGCGCGGCGTGCTGCGAGCGCACCGCGCTGGAATAGGCACCGAGAATGATCGCAATCAGCCGGCGGCCGTGGCGGGTGGCGGAGGCGACGACGTTGAAGCCGGAGGCGCAGATGAAACCGGTCTTCATGCCGTCGGCGCCGGGATAACGGTCGAGCAAGGAATTGTAGTTTCGCATTACCCGATTGCCGTAGCGGATCGCGTGGATGTGCCAGTAGGAATCATATTCGCGGAATTCCAGGATCAGTGCGCGCGCCAAAATGCCCAGATCGCGCGCGGAGGTGACATGGTTTTCCGCCGGCAGCCCGTTGGGATTGACAAAATTGGATTGCGTCATGCCGAGCCGGCGGGCGTTGGCGTTCATCATGTCGGCGAAACCGGTAAGCGAGCCGCCGACGCCTTCGGCGATGGCGACTGCGACATCATTAGCCGACTTGACCAGCAGCATCTTCAGCGCGTTGTCGACGGTGAGGCGGGTGCCGATCTTGAAGCCCATTTTGGTCGGATTCTGCGCCGCCGCGTTACGCGAAACGGTGAGCAGGGTGTTCATCCCGAGGCGGCCTTCCTTGATGGCGCGCAACGTGGTGTAGGTCGTCATCAATTTAGTCACCGAGGCCGGGTACCAGGGATAGGTGGCGTTCTCGGCGTGCAGCACCTTGCCCGTTGAGGCCTCGATCAGCAGCTTGGATTCGGCATGGGCGCGCACCGGCGCGCTCAGCACGAGCGCCAGGGCGGCAAAGGCGAAAAGCAGGCGGCGGAGGCTCAAACGACAGCTCACGGTTTGTCCGGTCGTTGGCGTGGGCCTTTTGGAACCGGTCGGGTTCCACCGGCGGCGGCTGTAGGCTATCTAAGCTTAGGCCGGGAGGCAAAGGCAGCCGTGCCCCTCGTTTTCAACTATATTAATTGGCCTTATCGCCGTGTAATGCGACCAAAGTTCGGCAAAAGGAGGCATCCATGACCGCGGCCATCGTCGGTTGGGCCCATACCCCCTTCGGCAAGCTGGGTGACGACAGCGTCGAGAGCCTGATTGTGCGGGCGGCGGCTGAGGCGCTGGCCGATTCCGGAGTGTCGCCCAAGGACGTGGACGAGATCGTGCTCGGCCATTTCAACGCCGGCTTCTCGGCGCAGGATTTCACCGCCTCGCTGGTGCTGCAGGCTTCCCCCGACTTGCGCTTCAAGCAGGCCACCCGAGTCGAGAATGCCTGCGCAACCGGCTCCGCCGCCGTGCACCAGGGGCTGAAAGCGATCGCGGCAGGTTCCGCGCGCATCGTGCTGGTGGTCGGCGTCGAGCAGATGACGACAACGCCCGCGCCGGAGATCGGCAGGAACCTGCTCAAGGCTTCGTACGTGCGCGAGGAGGCCGACATCGACGGCGGCTTCGCCGGCATCTTCGGCAAGATTGCCGGTCTCTATTTTCAGAAATACGGTGACCAGTCCGACGCGCTCGCCATGATCGCGGCCAAGAACCACAAGAACGGCGTCGGCAACCCTTACGCCCAGATGCGCAAGGACTTCGGCTACGAATTCTGCCGCACCGAGAGTGAGAAGAATCCCGTCGTCGCCGGCCCGCTCAAGCGCACCGATTGCTCGCTGGTTTCTGACGGTGCCGCCGCGGTGGTACTTGCGGACGTGGAAACCGCGCTCCAGTTCGACAAGGCGGTGGTGTTCCGCGCCGCCCAGCACGTGCAGGATTTCCTGCCGATGTCGAAACGCGACATTCTCAAGTTCGAAGGTTGCGCGGTCGCCTGGCAGCGCGCGCTCGGCAAAGCCGGCGTCGCGCTCGATGATTTGTCGTTTGTCGAAACGCACGACTGCTTCACCATCGCCGAGCTAATCGAATATGAAGCCATGGGCTTGACGGACGAAGGGCAGGGCGCGCGTGCCGTCAAGGAAGGCTGGACGCAGAAAGACGGAAAGTTGCCGATCAATCCCTCGGGCGGGCTGAAGGCGAAAGGCCATCCGATCGGCGCCACCGGCGTGTCGATGCACGCGCTCACCGCCATGCAGCTGACCGGCAAGGCCGGCGACATGCAGTTGAAGAACGCCCGCCTCGGCGCCATCTTCAACATGGGCGGCACTTCGGTGGCGAACTATGTGAGCATTCTCGAACGCATCAAGTAACGCCGCCTAATTTCCGGTTTTTGAATTCATTTTTTGTTGATGACCACGCCGACGCCGCCCGCCATACGCCGTGCGAGTCGTTGATCCGTTGCATTGTCTATTGACGGTCTCGACGTGCTACATTCGTGAGCTTGAATTTGTTGTTTGCGTGCATACGAATATATGCGGGTGGCTGCGGTTAATAATTGGGAGGCACACATGACCAATATTCCGACCGATTTGCTGCGCGCGCTGGTTGCCGTCATTGATCGTCGCAGCTTCACCAAGGCCGCGGCCTCGCTCGGCGTTACCCAGCCGGCGGTGAGCGCGCAGATCAAGCGACTGCAGGTTCTGTTGGGCTGCGAGGTGCTCGACCGTAGCAGCCATGACATCAGACTCACGCCGCAAGGCGAGCTTGTGGTCAGCAATGCGCGCCGCCTGCTGTCGCTCAACGACCAGATCGTGCATATCGGCGGCGCCGGCCCGCGGCCGGAACTGGTGATCCGCGTCGGCACGCCGAGCGATTTCGTGGCCTCGCGGTTGCCCAATACCCTGGCGCGCTTCCGAGAGCGCTGGCCGGATGTGCGCTTTATCGTGCGCACCAGCTATTTCGATACGCTGGTGCGCGAATTGCACAGCGGCGCGCTCGATCTGTTCATCGGCCTGTCGATGAACCGGCCGCACGACGCGCGTCATGCCTGGGCGCAGGAAATCGTCTGGGTGCGCGGGTTGACGACCGATGTCGATCCCGATCGGCCGGTGCCGCTGGTTTCTTATGGCGATCCGTGTGTCTATCACCAGATTGCGGTCCAGGTCCTGAAAGAGGCCGGGCTCGACTGGGAGGACGTGTTCACCAGTCCCAGCATGACAAGCCTGATCAGTGCGGTCGTTGCCGGGCTCGGCGTCATGCCGATGATCCGCCGGCGGGCCAATGAGCTTGATTTACTGCTTTGGGAAGACGGCCCGTTGCCGAAACTGCCCGACCTGTATAGCGGCATTTATATCCGCGAGGGCGGCGCCCGCGCCGCCTACGAGCAACTGGCCGACGAAATCGTCGAGGTCCTGAACCCGCAGCCGATGGCCACACCCAAACGGGTGCCGGCCATCGCGAAGGCGCACACGTCCGTAGCCTGAGGCGCTAGTTTACCTTGCGCTCGGCCGGCGGCGGCAGATAGGAGGCGTCGAAGATGTCCTCCGGCTTCGGCTTTGCTGACTTGAATTTGTAGGTGAGCGCGATCTGGTCGATGGCGCTGGCAAAGCGTTGGTCGTCGATGCCGCCGTAGCCATTCGCCTTCACCTCCGGCGTCACGATGTTGTCGCGGATCACCATTTTCAGGCGATCGAGTTCGACGTTTTTCTTGGCCGTATCGTTGCGCTCGAGCACGAAGCCGATCATGCTCGCTGGCGACTTCACTGTTATTTTAAGGCCCTTCAGGAAGGCGCGCAAGAATCCCTTTACCGCCTCAGGATGCGCCTCCGCGAATTTGGGGCTGACGATGATCGCGTTGCCGTAGAGTTTGACGCCGTAATCGGCCATCAGCAGCACGACGATTTCGTCGACCGGCACGCCCTTGTCCTTGAGGTCGATGAAGGAGGAGAACGACAGCCCGGTAATGGCATCGACCTGGCCGGCTGCAAGCAGCGGGTCGCGCACTGGGAACCCGACATTCTCGATCGTTATTTTGGAAGCGTCGATGCCGTTGGCCTCGACGAAAATCGGCCATTGCGCAAAGACATTGTCGTCTTTCGTCACTCCGAGCTTCTTGCCTTCCAGATCCTTCGGCGTGCTGATGCCGCGGCTCTTGCGGCCGATCACCGCGAACGCCGGCTTGTTGTAGACCATGAACACGGCCTTGATCGGCATCTTGGGGTTGGCGTCGCGGAACTTGATCAGCGCGTTGATATCGGCGAAGCCCATGTCGTAGCTGCCCGATGCCACCCGCATGATTGGTTCAAGCGCGCTGCCGGCCGGGTCAATGCTGACATTGAGGCCCTCGGCCTTGTAGTAGCCCTTATCGAGCGGCAGCAGGAACGGCGCGGCCAGGCCTTCGAATTTGCGGTCGAGCGAGAACTTGAGGTTGGTTTCCGCCGCGGTGGCGCCGGTCACCAGCATGACGGTCAGCAAGAGCCCCGCCAAGGCCGGTCTGCCGGCGCGCCAAGCACTCATAGCACTGATCCTTTTTGCGGCCCGCGATCCCGCATGCATTCCCCGGCAGGCTGATTGTCTTGCTTCCAATTCAGCAAAGTACATGCTCTTGCAAAGAGCAAGATGTGGGCGCGCCGATGGCGGCATTGTTTTAGCAATATGGCTAATCTGGCCGTCGTCATAGGTCTCAAGCCGCGAGAATCACGCGGTTAGGATATGCTGCGCCTGAGCTTGGAGGCTTGATCCATGCAGGCGGCAAAGTCCGCCAGCACCATATGCGACCTTTCGTCCTTCCGGGCGCCTTATGCGTCGGCGGACGAAGCACTCGCTGCTGCCTTGCTGGCCGCTGCCGCCCGTTCGGGCGAGACCGAAACCCGCATCGATGCGCGCGCCACCCGCCTGTTCGAGGCAATCCGCGCCCGCAGCAGCGGCCTCGGCGGGGTCGAGGACTTCCTGCACGCCTATGCGCTGTCCACCAAGGAAGGCCTGGCGCTGATGGTGCTGGCCGAGGCGCTGCTGCGTGTGCCCGACGCGGTCACCGCAGATCGCCTGATCGAGGACAAGCTTAGAAGCGGCGATTGGGCCCACCACGATGTCCGCTCGACCGCGCTGCTGGTGTCGGCCTCGGCCTGGACGCTGGGTATCACGGCACGAGTCATCCATCCGGGCGAGACGCCGGAAGGCATCGTCGAGGCGCTGATCAAGCGCCTCGGCCTGCCGGCGGTGCGCACCGCCACCCGCCAGGCCATGCGGCTGCTCGGCTCGCATTTCGTGCTCGGGCAGACCATCGACGAAGCGCTGGCGCGCGCCCGCGCCGGCGACGAATATCTTTATTCCTTCGACATGCTGGGCGAGGGCGCCCGCACCCGCGCCGACGCCGAGCGCTATTTCGAGTCTTACGCGGGCGCCATCGACGCCATCGGCCGTAGCGCGGGCAATGCCGCGTTGCCACGGCGGCCCGGAATTTCGGTGAAACTGTCGGCGCTGCACCCGCGCTACGAGCCGCTGTCGCGGGAGCGGGTGCTTAAGGAGCTTACGCCGAAACTTTTAGAACTGGCGCGGGTGGCGAAAAGTTACGAGCTCAATCTCACCGTTGACGCCGAGGAGGCCGACCGGCTGGAACTGTCGTTAGAAGTATTCGGCGCAGTGCTGCAGGACGCATCTCTTGCCGGCTGGGACGGCTTCGGGCTGGCGGTGCAGTCCTATCAAAAACGCGCGGGCGCCGTGATCGACTGGATTGCGCAGGCCGCGGCCGCGCTCGATCGCCGCCTGATGGTGCGGCTGGTCAAGGGCGCTTATTGGGACAGCGAGATCAAGCGTGCGCAAGAGCGCGGGCTCGCCGACTATCCCGTGTTCACCCGCAAGGCGATGACCGATCTCTGCTATCTCGACTGCACCCGCCGGTTGCTCGATGCCCGCCCGCGGCTCTATCCGCAATTTGCAACCCACAACGCGTTGACCGTGGCGAGCGTGATTGAGGATGCCGGCGGCGCCGACGAATACGAATTCCAGCGGCTGCACGGCATGGGCGAGGCGCTCTATCACGCGCTGCTTGAGAAATTGCCGGAGCTGACCTGCCGCGTTTATGCGCCGGTCGGCGGCTATGCCGATCTGTTGGCTTATCTGGTGCGCCGGCTGTTGGAAAACGGCGCCAATTCCTCCTTCGTGTCGGTGGCCGCCGATCCTTCCGTGCCGATCGCGGACATTCTCAAGCGCCCGCAGAGCTGGATTGCCAGCCCCGAACGGGCGCGTAATTCGCATATTCCATTGCCGCGCGATCTGTTCGCGCCCGAGCGGAAAAATTCAAACGGCGTCGAGTTTGGCGAGCGCGCGGCGCTCGAGGCGCTGCTCGCCGATATAAAATCCGCTTCGCTGAGCGCGAAGGCTACGCCGCTGATCGACGGCGCCGCCATCAAAGGACGCGCGCGCGATGTGCTGTCGCCGATCGACGGCAGCGTCGTCGGCACCGTGCAGGACGGCGACGAGGCGATCGCAGCATCGGCCATGGCGGCGGCGGCTGCGGGCTTTGCATCATGGGATGGTGCCGGCGCTTGCGCCCGCGCCGACGCACTTGCCCGCGCCGGCGATCTGATCGAGCAGCACCGCGGCCGCCTGATCGCCTTGCTGCAAAGCGAGGGCGGCAAGACGCTTGACGACTGTGTGTCGGAAGTGCGCGAGGCGGCCGACTTCTGCCGCTACTACGCCGCGCAGGCACGCACGACGCTGGCGCCGCACGTGCTGCCGGGACCGACCGGCGAGAGCAACACGTTGCGGTACAGGGGACGCGGCGTCATGGTCTGCATCAGCCCGTGGAATTTCCCGCTCGCCATTTTCACCGGCCAGATCGCGGGCGCGCTCGCCGCCGGCAATGCGGTGGTGGCAAAGCCCGCCGAGCAGACACCGCTCATCGCTTATGAAGCGGTAAAGCTGCTGCACTTAGCCGGCGTGCCGGCGAACGCGCTGCATCTGGTTCCCGGCGACGGCCGCGTCGGGGCCATGCTCATTACCGATAGCCATGTCGCCGGCGTCGCCTTCACCGGCTCCACGGAGGTCGCGCGCCTCATCAACCGCGCGCTTGCTTCCAAGGACGGACCGATCCCGCCGCTGATCGCGGAGACCGGCGGCATCAACGCCATGATCGTCGACGCCACCGCGCTGCCCGAGCAGGTGACCGACGACGTCATCACCTCGGCTTTCCGCTCCGCCGGCCAACGCTGCTCGGCCTTACGTTTGCTGTGCGTGCAGGACGACGTGGCCGGCCGCGTGCTTGACATGGTGACGGGCGCCGCGCGCGAATTGATGATCGGCGATCCACGCGATCCGGCGACGCAAGTCGGTCCGGTGATCGATGCCGAGGCGAAGGGCAAGCTGGACCGCTGGATCGCGGACATGGAGGCACGCGGGGCTTTGCGTTTTCGTTTGGATGCCAAGCGGTCACTGCCCGCCAAAGGGACTTACGTTGCGCCCGCCATTGTCGAGCTCGATCGTGCGTCCGAGCTGAAAGAAGAAGTTTTCGGCCCGGTGCTGCACGTGGTGCGCTGGCGGGCGGATGCGCTCGATTCCGTGCTCGATGACATCGCCAGCAACGGCACCGCGCTCACCCTCGGCATCCATTCGCGCATTGACGCCACGGTCGCGCGCATCGCCGCGCGCCTCCCGCACGGCAATGTGTATGTGAATCGCAACATGATCGGCGCGGGTGTGGGCGTACAGCCGTTCGGCGGCAGCGGCTTGTCGGGCACCGGGCCGAAGGCTGGTGGACCGGATTATTTGCGCCGCCTGGCGCTGGAGCAGGTGGTCACGGTCAATACCGCCGCCGTCGGTGGCAACGCGGCGCTACTGGCCGAAGAGGAATGACGGGCCAAATTGGCGCGCGCGCGGGCGCTAAGGCTATTGTGCGCCGCCATATCTTTCTCGCCTTGGACGTTTTTATTACTGTTACTGATGTTTTCATGGCTCCGCGAAGCCAAAAAGCCGCCTGTTTGGCGGACGTTAACCCGGTTGGCCGCGTGATCGAGTATTCTCCGGCGCATGACTGATTCGGTCGCCCGCCTCTACGATGCGGTCATCGCTGCCCGGGGTTCCGACCCCGCGAAATCGCGAACGGCCAGGCTTTTGCGCGCCGGCCGCGCCAAAATGGCCAAAAAGCTGGCCGAGGAAGCTGTCGAGGTCGTAATCGACGCCATGCACGGCCAGCCTGAGGCCGTGGTGCGGGAGAGCGCCGACCTGCTCTACAATCTGGTGGTGCTCTGGGTGCATGCCGGGGTTCACCCCGACGCGGTCTGGGCCGAGATGCGCCGGCGCGAAACCATGTTCGGGATCGCCGAAAAAGTGCCAAAAGATATGGTACACGGTCCGGGCCGGCGTAAGGTCGTGGCCCTGGACGCCAGGCGCGCCCGCAAGCGTCGCTGATCCGCTTTTCGCTCCCCGCGAGTTGCTTATGACCGTTGAGGCCGCAGAGCCGCGTTCTTTGCTACGCCGTCTCTACGACTGGTGCCTGGACGCCGCCCACAAGCCGCACGCCCTGTGGAGCATGAGCGCGGTCGCCTTCGCCGAGAGCTCGTTCTTTCCGGTGCCGCCCGACGTGATGTTGATCCCGATGGCGCTGGCGCGGCCCGAGCGGGCCTATGTCATGGCGGCCTGGTGCACGGTGGCCTCGGTCACCGGCGGCATGCTCGGCTATGCGATCGGGGCGCTGCTTTATGACTCGGTCGGCGCCTGGCTGATCCAGCTCTACGGCTATGGCGACAAGGTCGAGGCCTTCCGGGCCGCTTACGCGCAATGGGGCGCCTGGATCATCCTGCTCAAAGGCTTGACCCCGATCCCCTACAAGATCGTGACCATTACGTCCGGCTTTGCCGGCTACAGTTTCGGGCTTTTCGTGCTTTTTTCGGTCATCACTCGCGGCACGCGCTTTTTTGTGGTGGCTTTTTTACTGCACCGCTACGGGGCGCGGGCCCGGCGCATCATCGAAAAGCAGCTGGGGCTTTGGGCTTTGTTGTTTGCCGTCGTGCTCGTCGGCGGCATCGTAGCTGCGCTATACTTGATGTGACGGAATCGGTATTCCTCATTTTCGCCACCGAGCCGCCATAGAGGGGGGTGCCGGCGCAAATGCCGTTGGGCAATGACTGCCGTTAGGCGACTGACCAGATGTCAGTTTGACCGGCCATGGACAGCAAAAGGGCTCTGAGCTTTCTCGCAAGGCGAACCGCGGCGTGCACCGCGCGCGGCGGCCTGTTTGCTTGCGCCGTCGTGCTGACGTTCGCGCTGGCTGTCGCCCAGGACGCATCGAAAGCGCCGGCGCCCGAGCAACCGGGCTTTTTCGCCGCCGTCGGCCGCTGGTTCGACCAGACGACGGACAACTTCAATGCCGGCGTTCGCAACGTGCGCGAGCGTTTCCGGAATTTAGGCCAGCAGGCCGGCGTCGCCGCCAGGACGACGGTCGATAACGCCAAGGAAGCCGCCGACGCCGTCGGCCGCCTGCCCAATACGCGCGTGATCACCGGCCACGAAAAATGCCAGATCGCGCCCAACGGCGCGCCCGACTGCATTGCCGCCGCCTATACCATTTGCCAGGCCAAAGGTTTCAAGAGCGGCAAGAGTGTCGACATGACCACCGCCGAGATCTGCCCGGCCCAGGTCTATCTGTCGGGCCGCAACAGCGGACCCGGCTGCCATACCGAAACCTTTGTCTCGCGCGCGCTCTGCCAATAGTTTTTTCGTGTTGGGTTTGCCGCTGACGGCGGACGCCTGTCTTGCCTGCGCGCCTATGGTTCGGTCGCGGCGTCAGTCGCGCATGATCCCGAAAAGTGGCCGCCGGTTTTCGGAAAAGATCATGCGCCACGAGAACGGAGTTCTTCAGTGAACCTCAACACAAAACTTCTCGAACGCGAAGCGGCCGGCAAGCCGGTGACCGTCGCGTTGATCGGCGCTGGCAAGTTCGGCACCATGTTTCTCGCCCAGGCCCGTCTCACCAAGGGCCTGCATGTAATGGGCGTCGCCGATCTCGACGTTGCGCGTGCGCGCAACCAATTGAAGACCGCGGGCTGGCCGGCGGGCACTTATGCCGCGGCTTCGCTTGACGATGCGCACAAGCAGCGCGCGACATTCGTGACCGACAACGCCGAAGCCTTGATCGCCGATCCGCGCATCGAAGTGATCGTGGAGGCGACCGGCGTGCCGGGCGCCGGCATTCATCACTGCCTGCGGGCGATCGCCAACGGCAAGCACATCGTCATGGTCAACGTGGAGGCCGACGCGGTCGCCGGCCCCTTGCTGGCGCGCCGCGCCAAGGCGGCCGGCGTGGTCTATTCGCTGGCCTGGGGCGACCAGCCGGCGCTGATCTGCGAGCATGTCGATTGGGCGCGCGCCGCCGGCTTCAAGGTGATCGCGGCCGGCAAGGGTACGCGCTACGAACCGCA
>Ga0307429_1000036_pt1 | contig 95933 bp, 116 predicted proteins | sample SalMarWE160230MG_FD_202151 | JGI IMG/M metagenome (GOLD analysis project Ga0307429, IMG submission 202151) | Salt marsh sediment microbial communities from the Plum Island Ecosystem LTER, Massachusetts, United States - WE1603-230 | ecosystem: Environmental > Aquatic > Marine > Intertidal zone >... | reverse complement strand
GGGCGACTTTCCCTGGAGGTATCTGCTCAAAGTTGGCGGTTATGGAATAATTGTCGTTCATGGTGACGGTGGTTGTGGGAGCGTTGACATTGGTAATGGTGCCCACATCACCAGTCCAGTTGATGAAGTAGTAGCCAGGATCTGGGGTCGCCACCAGTTTCACCACATCACCTTCGTCATAGACAAAAGTCCCTTCTCCGGGAGTGGTTACCGATCCCCCTTCTGTGCTGGAGATAGTGATCTTATGGGGCTTGGCGAAGTTGGCTTTTATGGAATAATCATCGTTCACGGTGATGGTGGTTACTGCGGCATTGACATCGGGAATCGTACCGACATCGCCGGTCCACTCGACGAACCAATAGCCGGGATCCGGAGTCGCCACCAGGTTAACCCTCTCACCCTGTTGTGGACAATAGGAAAACCGACCTTCTCCAGGCTCGGTGACGTCACCACCCTCCGTGCTGCTGATACTTAGGTGGTAATCGGTTACAGGGGTGGTGCAAGCGATGGTATTACCTGAACCCACACATAATAGAACTGCGATTAAAGCGATTGCAATTGATTTGTGTTTCACTTCCCCTCCCTTGTAATACTTCGACCGTTTTCGGAGTAAAAGTCTTCCTGAATTCTTACCTGATACTATCAATGATATACTTGACCCCCCGCACTGTCAAGACCAAAAAGGGGTCAACTCTATTTTTTCTCCGCTATGAAGTGTCTCACTCCAATGAAACCAGCCACTCGCAAGAGACGATTGCACGTCTATCTTCAGGTCTGGCTTCAGGCGGGGTAAAAATCCTCTGAACCTTTGCCTTAGGATTGATACCTTTAAAGAAACCGCTGCGAATCCGCAGGCCTCCAGTTCTACAATCATAATACTCCATCCCCCATTTCTTCGCTGCACTTTGCACTGAGCAACCGAGTGTGCGCATTCTGAAACTGTTTGCGGTCAGTTCCGCTATTTCGATATTCTCAAAAATAGCCCAGTGAGAATATTTTAAAAACCTGGCCAGGTCCTTGATTTCCTCTCTCGGAAAACCCAAAGCTCTGACCAACCGCCTGGCTTCCTCCGAACCATAGTCTTCAAAAAGCTGATAATATTCTTCACTGCCATATACTTCGGGAGCTTTCTCCTGTATAAAACCTTCGAATCTCACCCACGTGTAATTAAGGCTATACAACTGCTGGAGCATGACGTTATAGAGGGTATCTTTCTTAATTGCACGGATGTTCAACATCTTTTATCCCTCCGAGGTAGTAGCCCAATTTTTCCAAATGTTAGTTCGTATTATATCACCCCCTGAACTATCAAATGTTTTCTGGTTTTAAACGGGGTCAACTCTATTTCCCCCCTTCTGTTGTTGCGAGGAGCGAGATTCCTTGCTTACGCTTCGGAACAGGCTCCGCAATCTCGTGGAGCCAATGAGATGGCCACGCTTCGCTCGCAATGACAAAAGACGTGGGGTGCGCGCAATGACAGGAAGGGGAAGGTGGCTCGCAATGACAAGAAAGGTGGGGTGCCCGCAATGACAAAAGACTATGGCATTTTAGTATTTTTAGTCGTTTGGGTATAATGGCTTAAGTGATTATAGATTTTCATACCCATATATTTCCCCCCTGGCTGAGGGAAAGGCGTGATGAATATAGCAAATATGATCCTTGCTTTTCCTTGCTTTATTCCCAGCCGGAAGCCAGGATGGCAACGGTGGAAGAACTGCTTGCCAGCATGGATGAAGCCGGCATTGATGTGTCCGTCGTTCTTAACGCCGGCTGGGTAAGCCATGAACTCTGTGTAGAAACAAACGATTACATTTTAGATTCAGTATCACGCTATCCCAAAAGGCTTGTCGGCTTCTGTTCGGTTCAACCCAAGGCCGGAGATGCTGCCATAGCCGAGCTGGAGCGATGTGCTAAAGCCGGGGCTAAGGGAATTGGCGAATTAAGGTCTGATGTGCAGGGCTTCAATCTCGCTGATAAGACAACAATGAAGCCTCTCGTTGATGCCGCGCTAAAGCACGACTTGACTTTTCTGACCCACTCTTCTGAGCCAGTGGGGCATGAGTACTCTGGCAAGGGTAGTATAACCCCGGATATTCTCTACTCCTTTATCACGAGTTTCCCGAATCTAAAGCTTGTCTGTGCTCACTGGGGTGGTGGGTTGCCCTTCTATGCCCTGATGCCTGAAGTAGCTAAGGCTTTAGCCAATGTCTTCTTTGATACCGCGGCTACCGTCTTCCTTTATAAGCCCGAGATCTTTGAACAGGTGAGCCGCATCATCGGTAGTGATAAAATCCTTTTCGGCACTGACTATCCTCTTATGCACCAGAATCGAGTGCTTGCCCAGGTCCAATCTGCACAGCTTCCTGAGGAAGATAAAGCTAGAATCCTGGGGGCTAACGCCCAAAAACTGCTGTGCCGGGATGCAAAGAGCAGAAGTGTCACATAGCAGTAATACTTAAATAGAAAGGAAGAGACTAGAGATGGGCACTAAAGGCAGAAAGAATGTGAAAAAGCCCAAGCAGCCAAAGGAAAAGAATAAAAAAGGAAAGTAAGAAAAGGGCATCGTCCCTCTTTTAGATACGGAATGAATACCGGTCGTAAAGTATCACCCTTCTCCCTTGAAGGGAGAGGATTGAAGTGAGGATGGAAATGGACAAGGAAGCTGAAATGTCCCAAGGTTCTGAAGAAATCCGTTCCTTTATTGCTATTGAACTGCCTGAGGAGGCTAAGAAAGGATTAGCCAGGCTGAGAAAAGAATTGGAGAGAGACGAACATAGGTTCGTCAAATGGGTGGACCCGGGGGGCATTCACCTGACCTTGAAGTTTCTGGGCAATATTTCTTCTAAGCGGGTAGCAGAGATAACTGAAGCTATAGAGAAAGCGGTGCAGGGGATTTCTCCATTCCATTTAGAGATTTCAGGCCTGGGAGCTTTTCCCAGTATAAGACAAGCCCGGGTCTTTTGGGTTGGCGTCGGTGGGGAGCTGGACAAGCTATCCAGGTTACAGCAAAACATTGACTCTGCGCTCGCTGCCCTGGGTTTTGCTAAGGAGGAACGCCCCTTTGTGCCGCACTTGACCCTGGCCCGCATCAGGGAAGGAGCATCACCGCCGGAAAGGAGAAGCTTTGGCGAACTTGTAGGCTCTACCATCTTTGGAGATAAATATCCTGTCGCAGTCGAGGCTATCAGGTTAATGAGAAGCCAGCTGACGCCGGCCGGGGCTATTTATACCTGCCTGTTGGTGGTTGGGCTGGGTCATTAGGAAATTCTAAAGAAAATCTAAAAAACTTGGCTTATGAGTGAACTGACCTTGCAAACGAAATTGTGATAATATATACTTACTGGTTCTGATTAACAAATAAATTAATTGTGGAGGTGGAACTTGGAAACCGGTTCATTCCCGAAGTGCCAGAAATGCGGAAAGGGGGATTTAGTGCCTCTGTCTGACTTTGGTAGTCAGGGGGCACCGATTCACTACAAGGCCTGGGTGTGTACCAATCCTGATTGTGGTTACAATTTAAAGATCAGGAATGGCGAAATATACCTTAATGAGCCTATTCTTAGTGGAGAACTTCATACCCGCACACCACGCCGAGAATACACTCCTTAGCATAAGATTTGCTTCGTTCAGGTAAATTAATTGAGCTGGCGGTGGACTCTTTTTTCCCGCGCCGATGCGTTGGCTGTGGAAAAGGAGGAGGTTTTCTTTGCCCTGAGTGTCTTGGAAAACTACCAAGGCTATTACCCCCGCTTTGCCCCCACTGTGGCAGGCCTCAGGCTAGCGGTATCGTATGTCCAAGCTGTTGGCAAAGACAAACTGAGATTGACGGCATCCGTTCTCTATTTAGGTTTGACGAGGTAATACGGAAAGCCATTCATGAGTTGAAGTATCGAAATTTGAAGGCAATCTCTCCCTGTCTGGCTGAATTATTAGCTGATTATCTCAAGGCAAATCCCCCGCCTGGCGAAGCCCTAGTTGGCGTCCCTCTTCATCCACGGCGATTGAGAGAGAGGGGTTATAACCAGTCCAGCCTGCTCGCCAGGGAGTTGGGCAGGCGCATTGGTTTGCCAGTGATTGAGGATTGCCTCATTCGGGTTAAACAGGCCCAACCTCAGGTGAGAGCAGTTGATGTGGAAGAGCGCCGAAGGAATGTAGCCGATGCTTTCGTGTGCCATGATGAAAAGGTAGGGGGTAAACAAATTATCCTTATAGACGATGTATGTACCTCTGGAGCCACGCTGGAGTCCTGTGCCGCAGCTCTCAAGAACAAGGGAGCTGCGTCTGTTTGGGGCTTAACCTTAGCAAGGGAGATTTATAACTGAAGGAGGAGAAATGAAGCTACAGATTATCGCTAAGAATAATGTGGAGGTCTCTGAAATAGTACAGGCATATGTTGAGAAGAAGATTGGCAAACTAAGTCGTTACTTACCTACCATCGGTGAAGGCAAGGTGGAGATTTCCCACGAAGGCGCAAAGCTGCCTGAGCAGCGATTCACTGTCCAGGTTACCCTTGACAGCAAAGGTGTCTTAATTAAAGCTCAGGAAAAGTCTAAGGATATTCGCACAGCCATTGATAAAGTAGTGGATGTGCTATCTAATCGAATCGAGCGATACAAAGGCAAATTATATGATAAAGGCAGAGGCATTTCTTTTGCTCGGCAAGGAGCGGCAATCGAGGCGGAGGAAAGCGAGGCTCCCAAAAGAGTGGTAAAGAGTAAACGCTTCTTAGTCAAACCCATGCCTGTAGATGAAGCTATAAGCCAGATGGAGCTTTTAGGGCATGATTTCTTTCTTTTCATAGACGCTGATACTGAGAGGCTCAATCTGCTATACCGCCGCGAGGATGGCGACTATGGCCTGATCGAGCCAGAGCAAGGGTGATAGAACCAACTGCCATTCTCGTATAAGCAAAATCTACAAGGGAGCACCAGAAATAATAGTTACCCGCATAATCTCGTATAAAATCCCTCTCGTCAGGGAGAGAGAGGCTGTCCTGGCGAGCCCCGACTTGTCGGGGCATGGCAATCCCTGCGGCTAAATTCCAAATCCCAAAATCGCTCCGCTCCAAATCCTAAATTCCAAGCACCAAATCCTAAACAAATTCCAAATTCAAAACCGTTTGGTCCTTTGGATTTTGATCATTTGATATTGTTTGGGATTTAGATATTAGGATTTGGAGTTTCCCCTTCAGGGCTTGGGATTTAGGATTTCATATCTGAGCTGTCATTGCGAGCGAAGGGAGAAAAATAGAGTTGACCTCTTTTTCTGAGGGCCTGTTTGTGGTAATCAAAGCCGGGAAAAGACTTGGTGGAGCTGATGGGATTCGAACCCACTACCTTCTGACTGCCAGTCAGACGCTCTCCCGATTGAGCTACAGCCCCGCTTGGTTCAAGAATATAACAAAAGAGCTTGGGAAACTCAAGTTAAAACAACCCCCAAAAGTCGCAAGACTGTTTGGGGACCCCGCTAAATTTGTTTTAAACACTAACTGGGTCTCAGGAAAATCGTAAAATTTCTTGGGTTGGGTCAAATATCCACGCCCAGCCATCGCAGGATGGCCTTCAAACCGAAGTATCCCAGGTAAGCTATTACCATGCTTTTGGCTGTCCTCCCTGCCCAGGTAGCGAGGAAAAATCTTACCCAACCAAAGCGAACCATGCCCAGAAATACGGCGAAGGGGTAAAAAAAAGGACTCAATACAGCGGACACGAAGAAAATGGCTTTAGAACCGTGGCGGTCAATAATATTGCTGAAGCGAAGGTAAAGGCTGCTGTTACTATCTCGGAATAAGCCCCTGCCAGCGTATCCAGTGAAATAAGCACCAGTAGCACCTATAGCTTCACCAATTCCAGCTACGGCGCCAACTATGGCAGGATTTAATACTCCACCCAGTGTGAATGTAATAACAATGCCGAAGCCGGGCAAAATGAAGGTCCCGTTAGTGAGGACGTTGATGAAAAAGCAACCAAAATAGCCCCACTCTGCTATCTCTTCGATGTAGCTTCGATGCTGAATGATAAGAAGAGATAAAGCTACGGTAACTGCTAGAGATATGCCGCCTATTATGGCTTCACGCTTGGTCGGTTTCCTCATAAATTTTGCCTATTATACAGGAAAAATATGCGAATAAAACCGAACTTTATCAAAAAAATCAATACCTCTGCTGTTAGGTTAAGAAGGAGGAGGCTCATTATTTCTTATTTCATGCCCTTTCTAGAGCCTCTTAGTGTCCTCTGAGGCGATTTTCCATGGCTGGGGACAAACTTGAATCATTGTAGCATGGCCACATAGCTGTTTATAGGTACCCCCAGCGAATTTGCTACGGGTTGGCACTTCGCCATGAGGCAATAGAAAAACCTTCCTTCCGGGGGAAGCTCGGACAAAGCCTCATAGTGCCCCATTCCTTTGGCGAATATAAGGTCTGCTGACTCAAATTCTCGTTTGAACTGGGCTGAAGCTAAAGAAAAAACTATTCCCGGCGAAGCTACGCCCGTGCTTATAACCTTCCCAAACTCACCTTCCAAGCCAGACTTCCTCACATCGTCCAGGGTCAAATCGTCTTGAACAGGCGATGGTTTAACCACATAGATAACATGGGCAAATTGCTTCATCCACTTGACTAGAGGGAGGTCGAAATAGAGCTCCCCGGCATTATCCGCTAGATATAAAACTTTGCCGGCATCTTTTAGCTTTGCTTCCAATTGCTCCGAGTCATCTACAGCAAAGCTCACGGGTTTCCTTATATCATCCTTGATAGAACCAGGCTCTCTGAAGAAATCAATAACATTCGCTGCTGCGGCCAGTTTAAGACAACCCCGAAGTTCGTCCTTATAGAGATTGCTTCGCTTCTTGCCCCGCCTTCGGCTCGCAGCTTCAGCTCGCAATGACAGCTCGGGGTATAATTCCCTGGCGAGCGTCATCTCCCTTTCCTTCATTGCCCTATAAGGGTCAGGATTGTGAGTCATTTCTCTTACCACCTTGTGAATCTTGGTGGCAATCACAATAGATAATTGGCTATAAGAAAACTCATCATCCAATATCTTCATCGCTTCTTTTATTGCATTTTGCTTCAGCGAAGCATCGCCCGTGGCTAGCTCTGCAGCTTGGTAGATTAATCTGCGTAAGCATTCATAGCAACCTGGCGTCAGTTTCATTCTAGCTCCCTTAACTCAAGTTTGAGCAGCTTATGCCACTGTATTATAATAATATTGGCTATGTTTGAGAAACTGGAATTAATACAAAAGCGCTACGACGAGCTGAGCCAACTCTTGGCTCAAGCAGATGTAGCTACGAATCCCAAGCGGCTTCAAGAACTAAGCAAGGAGAAGGCTGCTCTTGAAGATATCGTTGGCACATACCAACAATATAAAGCCAAGGGCAAAGAGCTGGCGGAACTTGAAGATCTGCTTAATTCCCATGCCGAATCAGAAATGATGGCTTTAGTCAAGGGAGAAGTAAGCAAACTCAAACAACAGCAAGATGACCTCCTTCGCCGACTCAAGCTCTCCCTGATACCCAAAGACCCAGCCAAGGATCGAGATGTCATTGTTGAGATAAGGGCTGGAGCTGGTGGTGGGGAGGCAGGCCTTTTTGCTGCCGACTTATTCCGCATGTATAGCAGATATGCCCAGGGCAAGGGCTGGCAGGTGGGGATCATCGATAGCAATCAAAGTGGAATCGGAGGTTTCAAGGAGCTAATATTCGAAATCAAGGGTAAAGGTGCCTTCAGCCGCTTTAAGCACGAGCGTGGTGTCCATCGAGTGCAAAGGGTGCCAATTACCGAAGCCTCGGGACGGCTTCACACTTCGACAGCTACGGTAGCGGTCCTGCCCGAGGCAGAAGAGATTGAGCTTAACATCAATCCTGATGACCTCAAAATGGAATTCTTCCATAGCCGGGGGGCCGGAGGGCAAAATGTGAATAAAGTAACTACGGCAGTTCGCATCACGCACTTACCCACAGGCATAATGGCCTCCTGCCAGGATGAAAGGTCTCAAGTAAGAAACAGGATGAAGGCCATGGCGGTGCTTCGGGCCAGGCTGCTTGACATGGAACAACGGAAACAATCTGAAAGCATGGATAAAGAGCGGCGGATGCAAGTAGGCAGTGGTCAACGGGCGGAAAAGATTCGCACCTACAATTTCCCCCAAAACAGGGTCACCGATCACCGAATCAACTCAAGTTTTCACAACCTTCAACAGATTTTAGATGGAGAACTGGATGAAATCATTGAAGCCCTGTTCAGCAAAGAGCAGGTCGAACAACTGGAAGCAGCTCTTAGATGATTTTAGGCGAAGCTTTACAATCAGCTACCCAAACATTACTCAGGACAAGAATTGATGATGCCTCTGTTGAGGCTGAGCTTTTGCTAGGCCATGTCTTGAGAATGCCTAGAACACAGCTTTACACAGAGCCAGAGAGGGTCTTAACTTCAGCGGAAACAAAGCATCTATGGCATCTTGTCCAGCGTCGCCTTGATCACGAACCTACTGCTTATATTTTAGGGCACTGCGAATTTTATGGAATTGACTGCTGCATTGACTGTCACACTTTCATTCCCAGACCAGAAACAGAACTTCTCGTGGAAAAAGCTGTGGAACTTGCCCATCGCATTTCCCACCCGGGAAAGCAAATTACCATAGCCGACGTTGGCACAGGCTGCGGAGCTATTGCCCTCAGCCTTGCCTTAGCATTACCTCAAGCTAAGATTTATGCCACGGATATTTCAGCTTCGGCTCTACAGGTAGCCGAGATAAATTGCCGGCGCCACGCGGTTAACAGCCAGGTGGAACTTTTACAAGGGAATTTGCTTGAGCCATTGCCTCAACCCGTAGATATGATAGTAGCCAATTTACCTTACATTAGAAATTGTGAATTTGTAGATTTGAACCCGGAGATAAGAGATTATGAGCCAACGATGGCCCTGGCCGGCGGTAAAGACGGCCTGGACAAAATACAACAAATGCTGGAACAGATGTCGGAAAAACTCAATTATGGAGTCTGTTTCCTTTTGGAAATAGGTCAGGGGCAGGGTGAAATGGTAACTTCGTTAATAAAGAGCTATTTCCCACAGGCCAGTATCGAGCTAATTTCCGACCTGGGCGGTATCGAAAGGGTGGTAAAGGTCATATTATGGGAAGGAGTGAGATAATGGAAGAGATAGGGCGGTTAGCTCAGCTTATCATAGAGTCTAAGAAGGTCATCGTGTTCACCGGGGCTGGGGTAAGCACGGAGTCAGGTATCCCCGATTTCCGCGGCCCGGGAGGAATCTGGAACAGATATGACCCTGAGGACTTCACCATTCAAAAGTTCCTCAGCGGCCCGGCAGCTCGCAAAACTATTTGGAAGATGTCCGTTGAAGGTGGACTTCTTACTGAAGCTGAACCAAATCTCGCCCACTATGCCATCGCTGAGCTCTACCAGTTGGGCAAATTAGATTGCGTCATCACTCAAAATATCGACAACCTGCACCAAAAGGCCGGAGTCCCTGAAAATAAGGTGTTTGAGCTTCATGGTAGTATGGGGTGGGTGGTGTGCTTAAGCTGCCGTAGACGCTTTCCGATGCCCGAAGTATTACAAAAAATAAAGGAGGGGATAGAAGTCCCCGATTGCCCTGACTGTCAGGGTATTCTGAAGCCAGATGCAGTGTTTTTCGGAGAGGCATTACCACAGGAGACATTACGGGAAGCTACCCGCCGCTCGCAGAACTGCGACCTTTTTATTATCATTGGTTCTACTCTTGTCATTTACCCCGCTGCTTATATTCCAACATACGCCAGAGAGGCTGGAGCAAAGGTAGCTATCGTTAATTTAACTCCAACCCCCTTCGACCACTACGCGGAAGTGGTCATCCGGGGTAAGGCTGGCGAGATAATGCCCAGGGTGATGGAGAAAGTAAGACTTTCCTAGCTATCAGGCTTGAGCTAAACCAGCTGCTGAATTCCTCTTCTTTCTTCCTAGTCCACTACTTTTTGGATACGCTTGATATCCACTGCCTTGCCAGTCTTTTCATCCACCTCGATCAGAATTGCATCGAAGCTGACTTTTCCCTTGCCAACCGATAGCCGGCTGGGTATCTGAGTAAGGAAGCGGGTGATTACAGAATCTGGGTCATCCCCGATAACCGAATCTATAGGGCCAACCATGCCTATGTCAGTGACATAAGCAGTGCCTCCGGGCAATATGTGAGCATCAATAGTGCCCACATGGGTATGGGTGCCCAACACAGCGCTGACTCGTCCATCGAGATATTTACCCATTGCCACTTTCTCCGAGGTTGCCTCGGCATGGAAATCGACAATAATAGGGATTGATTTATGTTCAAACTCAGCCAGTAGCTGATCCATGGCTCGAAAGGGACAATCAAAATTGCCTATGAAAACACGCCCGACGATGTTAACTATCAGGGCATTATTTTTAAGCAAATAGCCACGACCAGGGTTTGTCGGTGGATAATTCAACGGACGGAGAATAGCAAGCTCACTATCCATGTAAGGAATGATCTCCTTCTGAGCCCAGATATGATTGCCTGTGGTTATGACATCAATTCCAGAATCAAAGAGCTCTCGTGCTGTACTTAAGGTCAGCCCTACCCCACCGGCAGCATTCTCGCCATTGCCTACTATGAGGTCAATATTATGTTCATAACACAAGCCTGGTAGGATTTCCTTCACTGCCTTCCGACCAGGCTTGCCGATGATGTCGCCTATTGTCAGTATTCTCAATTCTACTTAGCGTAATCTATCGCCGTAGTCTCCCGTATCACTATTACTTTTATCTGGCCAGGATAGGTCAGGCTCTCCTCTATCTTCTTAGAAATATCCCGAGCCAATCTCACCGCTGCTAAATCATCAACTTTATCTGGTTTTACCATGACGCGCACTTCACGCCCAGCTTGAATAGCAAAAGACTTCTCCACACCAGGAAAATCGGCTGCTATGTCCTCTAAGTCCTTAACGCGCTTCAAATATTGTTCCAGGGACTCACGTCTTGCACCAGGCCGCGAACCACTTATGGCATCGGCAGCAGCAACAATAAAGCCCATAACAGTACTGGTCTCTGCCTCGCCATGATGCTCAGCAATGGCTTGAACCACCTCTGTATTTCTATCCCACTGCTTAACCAGGTTAGCACCTATCAGAGCATGTGGACCCTCAGTTTGATGATCTACCGCCTTTCCAATATCATGAAGCAGGCCGGCTTTCCTGGCGACATTGGCATTAACCCCAATCTCGCTAGCCAGCATCCCCGCCAGATGAGAAACTTCGAGACTGTGAAGTAAAACATTCTGACCATAACTGGTACGAAATTTAAGCTGGCCAAGTAGCTTAATCAGCTCAGGATGTAAGCCTGTCACCCCAGCTTCGTAAGCAGCTCGTTCACCCTCACTACGGGCAGTAGCTTCAACCTCTGTTTTGGTTTTGTCTACTATTTCCTTAATCCGGGCTGGATGAATGCGCCCATCAAGGATAAGTTTGCTTAAAGCAAGGCGAGCTACTTCACGCCTCACAGGGTCGAAGCTGGAGATGGTAACTGTCTCCGGAGTATCGTCAATGATAAGATCAACGCCAGTAGCTTGCTCCAGGGCTCGGATATTGCGTCCCTCACGCCCAATGAGCCGCCCCTTCATCTCGTCACTGGGCAGGGGAATAGCGGATATTGTAGTTTCCGAAACGACATCAGTAGCACACCTTTGAATAGCTGTGGCCAGAATATCCCGAACCCTTCCATCAGCCTCTTCCTTTATTTGCGCTTCCCACACCCTAACTTGTCGCGAGGCCTCTTCTTCAACCTCTTGTTTTAACATTTGAAACAGGAGGGTTTTTGCTTCTTCGCTAGATGTGCCAGAGATGGATTCTAACTTTGCCAGCTGTTTTTCTCTTATTGTCTGAAGTTCAGCTGTTATTCTCTCAGCATCTTTTTTCTTGCTGTCTAAATCACGCTCACGCCGCTCTACACCCTCTACCTTCCGTTCCAGCGCCTCTGCTTTCTGGTTAGCACGCTTTTCTAATCGTTGTATTTCAAGGCGGCGTTCCTTGCTATCCGCCTCGGCAGCGTTGCCAACCTTGATAGCTTCTTCTCTAGCTGCACGGAGTAGCTCATTATATTTGGTTGTTGCATCATCTAATAGCTTCTGTGCCTCTTTTCTTGTTCTTTGGATCTCCCGGTTGGCTACTAGCTGCCTGACAAAGTACCCGATAAGGATGCCCAAGACAAGAGCAAGGCCACTTATCATTAATGTATATTCCATTTGACCTCTTTACTTCGTTGTTATAATAATAAATGCAAAACATTGCATATTAATAATAACCTTTTATTGGATTATCGTCAACTCGCTGTGCGGCAAACGATCCCTTGACCCATTTGTTTTGCATCTCTTAGCGCACTGGGAGGGGTGCTATACCACCGTTGCACATAACTCGGGATTGTGCAGTTTAGTCACTCCAACGCTGATATAGATTGATTCTTAGCGAACTGGTGTATGTCGCTTAAAATCCTGTATATTACTGTTGTGGAAGCCATGAATGAAGAACTAATCGCTCCCTGTGGGATGAACTGTGAAATATGCAGTGGGTATCTTGCCTATCGCCATGATGTTAAAAGCAAGGGAATCAGAATGCCGTATTGCATAGGGTGCAGGCCACGAGATAAGAAGTGCGCTTTCTTGAAGAAAAGATGCGAACTGCTGATGTCTAATAAGGTAAGATATTGCTATGAATGTAGCAGTTTTCCCTGCGAAGGGTTAAAGCGTCTTGATAACCGCTACAGAACATATTTTAAGATGAGCATGATTGAGAACCTGGAATACATAAAGAATATTGGCATAAAGCCATTTCTAGAGGAACAAGAGGAGAAATGGAAGTGCCCCGAATGTGGCGAGGTGATATGCTGTCATAACGGTTTGTGCTTTAATTGCGGTCTTGATAGATTGCGTCAAAAGAAGCAAAGATATCGCTGGGAGGAGAACTGATGAAGAAAACCTGGCAGGAAAAATTGAAGGACAAACCCTCTTTTCCTAAGGTGCTCAGGCTGGAGAAAGGGTTTCCCTGTTACAATGCCGTGCACAAGATGGGTGCCGAAGTCGGTGATAATGTCGTCCTGGTGAATCCATCGGAAGTAGTGGCAATTATGAAGCAGGTACCGAAGAGTAAGCTTACCACGATTGTCGAAGTATGCAGTCAAATAGCTAGGAATCACGATGTAAGAGCTTGCTGCTCTTTAACCACCGGGATTTTCATCATGACGGCGGCCAATGCGGCGGAAGAAACAAGCAAGGAAGGTAAGTCATTAGACATACCATACTGGCGGACGCTCAAAGCAGATGGTTTTTTGAATGAAAAATACCCCGGTGGACAAGAAGCGCATAAGAGACTACTCGAGGGAGAAAATTTCAGGGTCATTGCTCGGGGCAAGAAATACCAGGTTGCCGATTATGGAAAATAACTGATGAAGCTAACATGAAATTATTACCAGTTCAAAATATCGTACCTTATACATAGCAGATTTGCATTCTTACACATTCACTCAAACCATTCTTCGCTCGGTTTGCTGGTCACAGTGATACTTCGACATTGGGCCTTCTTTAATATAAAATACCCCCCTATATGAGCACAAAGAGGCCGGTAAAGCTGAATACGGTTTATTTGGGCCTTCTTCTTTTTGTTATCGCTCAAATGCTCATCCTTCTTGTTGCTCCCCGTATAGACCCATTCCTGGAAGAAAACGATATAGATATACCGACCCAGCCATCCGCGCCGATATCCTGGTGGCCCGGGGAAGTGACATTACCGGATGGAGAGGTTATCGAGGTACCAGCCCATTCAGCGTTGGGACCGATTTTAATCTATATTCTTGCGGCAGCGGCCGTGCTGGGACTTACGCTCTCCAAGATTCCTCTTACGGCTTTAAAGGTTCTTCTTAGACTCTTGTTTGCCCTTCTATTTAGTTGGGGCGCATTCATTGCAACTGTCTTCTACGTGCCCCTTCCAGTAGCTGTTGCCATCGCTGTCATGTTTGGAACATTTTGGTTCTTGATACCACTTGTCTGGTTACATAACCTGGTATTGATTCTGGCGGTTAGTAGTTTAGGAGCAGTTTTTGGTCGCTTTATTACGCCGTGGACAGCGATGGCTATTATTTTGGCACTCGCCGTCTATGACTTCCTAGCGGTTCGTTTCAAATTTATGCTCTGGATGGCGGACAGGCTATCGCAAATAAATGCCTTGCCGGCACTAATCATTCCCAAAAACTATTCTGAGTGGAACTCAAACTTGAAAAAGCACGGAGAGAAAATGATAGAAGTGAATCCCGCCGATAGGGAATACTCCATACTGGGCGGTGGCGACATTGCCTTCCCTTGTCTGCTTACAGCCTCTGTTTATTTTGCCCAGGGCCTAAAGCCAGCGGCTATTATTGCAGTACTGGGATTACTGGGATTGATTAGCGTCTATGCGATTCAAGCGATATTCTTAAAGGGGAAGCCGATGCCAGCTCTGCCACCTATCGCTGCCTTTACATTGATTGGATTATTGATTATCTAGTGACACAAAATTATAGTGGTTTGTTCAGCAAGAAGGTGAACTGCTGGGATACATTATGTTCTACCTTTCTGCTCAGTCCCAAGAGCTTGTGCGTCCATAGGTATTACATGTTCCGCATTTTGAGGTGATGGAATAGGAGAAAACAATGGCTTCTGTGAAGGATGTGCTGGACAAACTCCAGAGCAAGGCTCGGCCAGAGCAGCTAGAAGGAATGGCTAAATTCGGGATGAAAGTAGAGCAGAGATTAGGCGTCTCGGTTCCCGATATGAGAAAACTGGCTAAAGAGATAGGGAGAGATCATAAGCTGGCACTGGACTTATGGAGAACTGGAATAGCTGAAGCGAGGATCGTGGCTGCGATGATTGATGATCCTGCTAAGCTAACTGAAGAGCAGATGGAGGACTGGGTGAAAGACATTAATTCATGGGATGTCTGCGACCAGGTGTGCGACAATCTTTTTGAAAAGAACCAATTAGCCTGGAAGAAAATTGTCGACTGGTCTGAGCGGGAAGAAGAGTTCGTCAAAAGGACTGCCTTTTCGCTGATAGCTTGTCTGGCATGGCATGATAAGAAGGCAAGCGATGAGAAATTCATCGAATTGCTGCCTGTGATAATACGAGAGGCTACGGACGAGCGTAACTTCGTCAAGAAGGCCGTGAACTGGGCTCTTAGAAACATCGGGAAAAGGAACCTCAAGTTGAACGAAGCCGCAATAAATACTGCAAAGGAAATCAAGCGACTCGACTCGAAGGCTGCTCGCTGGGTTGCTTCTGATGCCATCAGAGAACTTGAGAGTGACGCTATCCAAAGCAGGCTCAGGAGATGAACATTAATCCATATTGTACAGCTTGGGCAATAGAAGCTTGGATATTGCTCCGCTGCGCCAAAAGATGGATTGTTGCTTCTTAACTCTACAGTATGGCTTGAACATAGTACAAAAGAACTATTGACTGTTCCTCAGATAGCCGTATAATAGTTTCCATGGAATTACTTGTGTGCGGAACGCGAAGTGAAAGAGACTACTATGAAGTCTTGGGCATTGAGCCAGATGCCAGCGCAGAGGGAATAAGAAGGGCGTATCACAGGATGGCTTTTCAATGCCACCCGGACAGGAATCGGAGAAGCGCGGAAGCCCATGAAGAAATGCAAGAGATAAACGAGGCTTATGTTATCCTGTCTGACCCGATGAAACGAAGGGAATATGATCTTCCCCGAGGGTATGGTAGCAGAGTTCCGAAGTTCAACAAAGACAGCAAAGTGAAAATCAGTGTTAATTCTCCTTCACCGTATAGAGGGCAAATCGGTGTGGTAGACAAAGAACCCACTAAGGATGTCTTTCGCTTCTGGTATATGGTGAGGATCGAGTCCAAAGGCTTGGCGACATCCAGGCGCTTCGCTGAAGAAGAACTTGAGAGACCAAACGATTAGCATCTAGACCGACCAGTCAGCGTTCGGAACGAGTAGCCATCACCTGTCTGGGCTTTAGCTTCACTACTCGTTGATCCCCTCTAGCATGCGCTCTATCACTAATGAAGCAGCCCCTTAACGCACCCTCCGTTCACTCGGTGCATTTTGCAGGTAACAATTACTCAAGGTGAGATATTTGAATTAGTAAGTAAGGGCATCATAAACTCAACACTACCCAGTTCCAATCATTTTTGTCTTGTAACTTATTTCGCCCAAACGGATTGGAAAATGGTAAACTAGCCACAAAATACGGAAGAGGATATTAATGATTATAGGATTAATCGTTTTTATGGTTTTCCTGGCCTTTCTACTTGCCTTCTGGGAAATCCAAATCGAGGGGAAGGATGGCTGGGCATCGAAGCTACCTGGCTGGCGTATAGAACAGGGATGGCTCGTCAAGTTGACGGGTGGACGCCCGATAACCGGCTACCACTTTTTTATGACGCTGTTCCTGATTGCCATAGTTCATCTGCCATTATTTTTTGTTCCGTGGAGTTGGCGGTTAGAAAGTCTGCTGCTTGGCTTTTATGTAGGTATGGTTTTTCTAGAAGACTTCTTGTGGTTTGTTTTAAATCCACATTATGGTATTAAAAACTTCCGCAAAGGGAAAATCTGGTGGCACAAACAGTGGTGGGGGCCGGTCCCTGCTTTATACTGGTTTTTACTCATCATCGTCATCGTACTGATTTATTTCGGAAGAGCCGGTATCAAATGAAATAGCGAAATATTAGCCAGTCTCTAACAACACCGCTTGCCTTTCCGAAGTTATATACAGGCCGCATGCTCACAAAGCAAAGTGATAAAGCCAACTTCATCAAGGGCTGTCAGACTATGTATTGAATAAGCGACCCCGAGGGGATTTGAACCCCTGATCTCCACCGTGACAGGGTGGCATGTTAGACCGCTACACCACGGGGCCTCGTAATGAATTTATTATGAAATATAATGGAGAATTTCCTTGATGTCAAACTTGCTTCAACGCCATGGATTAAGGCAGTATTTTATCTTTGGGCCGAGAAAGAAAGTTGACAAAGGAAGAAGGATTCCTGTAGAATATCGCTGTATTGGTACTTTAACAATTGAATAGTGGAAGGAAGGTTTTTAATGGAGAGCTTGATCCTGGCTCAGAATAAACGTTGGCGGTGCGCCTTATGCATGCAAGTCGAACGGGGTTATGGTCTTCGGATTGTAACCTAGTGGCGAACGGCTGAGTAACACGTAAGTAACCTGCCTTGGAGTGAGAAATAACTTGCCGAAAGGCGAGCTAATGTCTCATGTGGTAGTGAAGCGTAAGCTTCATTATTAAAGTCTTCGGGCGCTCCAAGAGGGGCTTGCGTCTGGTTAGCTAGTTGGTAGGGTAATAGCCTACCAAGGCGATGATCAGTAGCTGGTCTGAGAGGATGGCCAGCCAGATGGGGACTGGGACACGGCCCCAACTCCTACGGGAGGCAGCAGCAAGGAATTTTGGGCAATGGGCGAAAGCCTGACCCAGCGACACCGCGTGAGGGAAGAAGGCCTTCGGGTTGTAAACCTCTTTTCCTGGGGAAGAATCTCGACGGTACCCAGGGAATAAGCCTCGGCCAACTACGTGCCAGCAGCCGCGGTAATACGTAGGAGGCGAACGTTATTCGGATTTACTGGGCGTAAAGGGAGCGTAGGCGGTTCCTTAAGTCAGATGTGAAATCTTCTGATTCAATCAGAAAACGGCATTTGATACTGAGGGACTTGAGAGCAGCAGAGGGAAATGGAATCTCCAGTGTAGCGGTGAAATGCGTAGATATTGGGGAGAACACCAGTGGCGAAGGCGATTTCCCAGGTTGTTTCTGACGCTGAGGCTCGAAAGCGTGGGGAGCGAAGCGGATTAGATACCCGCGTAGTCCACGCCCTAAACGGTGGACACTAGATATAGGAGGTATCGACCCTTTCTGTGTCGAAGCTAACGCCTTAAGTGTCCCGCCTGGGGAGTACGGCCGCAAGGCTGAAACTCAAAGGAATTGACGGGGGCCCGCACAAGCAGCGGAGCGTGTGGTTTAATTCGATGCTACACGAAGAACCTTACCAGGGCTTGACATGGCAGAAGTAGGAATCCGAAAGGACGACGACCTGTATCCAGTCAGGAGCTGTCACAGGTGCTGCATGGCTGTCGTCAGCTCGTGCCGTGAGGTGTTGGGTTAAGTCCCGCAACGAGCGCAACCCTTGTCCTATGTTAAATTCTCATAGGAGACTGCCTTGTACAGCAAGGAGGAAGGAAAGGATGACGTCAAGTCAGCACGGCCTTTATGTCCTGGGCTACACACACGCTACAATGGGTGATACAAAGGGTTGCCAAGGAGCGATCCGGAGCTAATCCCTTAAAATCATCCTCAGTTCGGATTGCAGGCTGAAATCGCCTGCATGAAGTCGGAGTTGCTAGTAACTGCAGGTCAGCTATACTGCGGTGAATACGTTCTCGGACCTTGTACACACCGCCCGTCACGCCATGGGAGCTGGCAACACTTGAAGTCGATGGGCTAACTTTAACAAGAGGCAATCGCCTAAGGTGGGGTTGGTGACTGTGACGAAGTCGTAACAAGGCAGCCGTACGGGAACGTGTGGCTGAATCACCTCCTTTCTAAGGAGTCATAAGCAGAAACTTAGGGATTCCTAGGTCGGTCGATAGACTGAGAAGTCTATTGTCGAGTGGGTAAAATTTTCCTTCCTTCCACTATTCAGTTGTTAGAAGTCTTGTCTGTATAGTACGCTCGGTAATAGGTAAGTTCCCCCCAAAAAAGCGCCTCAAGAGTTTTCTAGCTTATCAGCCTGCTATTAATGAGTGGCGTGAGGCCGGTGCTGTGCTCCTATCACCCAATTTACCAACTTTTTACCAATGTTGATGAAATTCTTGAAAAATGTTGGGAAAAAGCGCTTGACGATGCCGGGGTATGATATAATATTGGCGAGGAGCTACAATTTTGGAAAAGTTGAACTGTTACAAGAGGAGGTGGGACATGGGTAGATACATGAAGGTCATGCTGGCAGCTTTGCTCATCGCGACTGGGGTTTTGGCCTTCTTGCCCTCCGGCTACGTAGGCGCCGGAGGAATAGTCGTGAACCAGAGTTTTGAGCAGGGAGAAGAGGAAGCCCCGTACGGTTGGGTGCTGAGCGGAAACGCTGCGCGCGTAAATACCGAACCTATCTATGCAGGTAATTGGATCGCTCGGATGACAGGGGACGGTGACACGCTCACCCAGTGGATCGAAAACATCGAAGCGGTGGTGACATACGAGGTCTGGGGATGGATATATGTTTCCGGCAACGTTACCGGTGTCATCGCTCTCGACTTCTGGGAGGGAAAAGAGGGGAGACAACTGAGTTCGACAAGAATGCTGTTCACCAATGACACGAACGGCGCCTATGTACAAAAGACTGACACGATGCAGGCGCCACCCGGAACGACTCATTTAAGAATCTGTCTCTCGGGAACTGGCTGGAACGACGGGGCGGAAGTGCGGTTCGATGAAATTGGTTTCTGGCCGCCGGGGGGAGGCTTTTGGGAGCGCTTGAGGGACTCGTGCTTCATCGCCACCGCGGCCTATGGCACAGAAACAGCCAGTCAGCTTGACATATTGCGCGATTTCCGAGACCAGGTATTACTGGAAAATGCCCTGGGGTCGCGATTTGTAGCGGCTTATTACAGAGTCAGCCCGCCTGTGGCCGACTTCATAGCGAAGAGCGATTTCCTGCGTGCAGCTGTCAGGGAGACGCTCGTCGATCCGGTGGTAAATCTCCTGCAGTGGTCGCAGGGACTGTGGAGAGCTTAGCCAGACATACCCTGAGTCCTGGCCTTCTATGGTATAGTCGCTGTTCAAGCAGACTCGTATGGCGGAGGGCTTGCATGTGGAACGGGCATGCGCTGGAAACGCAGTTGGATGCTGTGAACTATAATCACAGCAACTAGGGGTCGGGTATTCAACTGCATAACTTCCAATTGTATAAGCAAAGCAGGCATCGTTATGCTAACACAAGTGCTTGCTCGAGAGTGGGGAAATATAATATGAGGGCGAATATGATTGCCTTGGCTATCGTCAAAACTTGCTTTTTTGAGTCGATATGTGGCCATCTGGGCAAAACGCGAGCGGGAAGGACAGGCTATTATGACTAATCCAATCAGGTTCGGCACCGATGGGTGGCGAGGGATTATCGCCGAAGATTTCACCTTCGACAATGTGCGCATCTGTGCTCAGGCCTTAGCAGAATATCTCAAGCAGGATGGACTCGATAAACGAGGTCTGGTCATTGGCTATGATACTCGCTTCGCCTCTGAGGATTTTGCTGCTGCCGCTGCTGAGGTGATAGCTGGCAATGATATCAAAGTCCATCTCTGTCTCAAGCCAGCTCCTACGCCAGTGGTGAGCTTTGCTGTCCCAGCTACTAAGTCTGCGGGGGCTATTGTTATAACTGCCAGCCACAACCCTGGTTCATGGAACGGATTCAAATACAAATCTCAGGATGGAGCTAGCGCTCCAGAAGGGGTCACTTCTCAGATAGAAAGAAATATCGCCTCCCTCACCCGCCGGAGAGAGGGTGTGAAGAGGCTTGCTCTGGATAGGGCCTTAAAGAAAGGGATTGTTGACTATGTGGACATCTCTCCTGCTTACTTCGAGCATCTTGGTCACCTTGTGGATATAGAAGAATTGCGCCGCCATAAATTAAATATCCTGGTTGACCCCATGTATGGTGCTGGCATTGGCTATTTTAAGGCAATCCTTCAAGGTGGTAACCTGAAAATCACCGAAATTAATGCTGAAAGAAATCCTTCATTTCCCCAAATTCACCCCGAGCCAATTGCTAAAAACTTGACCAAGCTTTCCCGGTTGGTCGTTGAGCAAAAAGCTGACGTGGGCTTAGCCACCGATGGGGACGCCGACCGTATTGGCATCATAGACGAAAAGGGACAGTTTTTAACCCAGCATCAAGTTTTTGCCTTGCTTTGTCTCTATCTCCTGGAAGTTCGTGGTGAGCGTGGCGCCATGATCAAGACATTAACTTCCACCACTATGATTTCCCGCCTAGGGAAGCTCTTTGATGTAGCTGTTTACGAAACGCCGGTGGGTTTCAAATATGTAGCTCCCTTAATGATGGAGAAAAACGCCATTATTGGTGGGGAAGAGAGTGGTGGCTATGGCTTCCGTGGTCATGTCCCGGAGAGGGATGCCATACTTGCCGGGCTTTACTTCCTTGACTTTATGGTAAAAACAAGAAAAACACCATCCCAGCTTCTGGATTACCTTTACAGCAGAGTTGGACCTCACTACTATGACCGCAGGGATTTTCATATCTCTGCAGCTAAGCGTAAAACAATCCTGCACCGACTAAGCTCCAGTCCCCCGGACACTGTAGCTGGTTCAAAGGTGACCAAAGTAGATACCACTGGTGGTTTTCGCTTCTTCCTTGGCGATGAGTCCTGGCTGCTCATCCGCTTTTCCGGCACAGAGCCACTGGTCCGCATCTACGCTGAAGCTGAAAGCCTGCAAAGGGCGAGGGAGCTACTGGATGAGGGCGAAAAACTGATAGGCCTCTAAAGTAGCTCGGCAAAAATTCAAAAGGAAATATTCCAGGGTTTCTTGACTTTTTATCTCCTCGCCATGAAATGCAGGTGACAAGGACGATTTCAAGTTTTCGGCGGGCGGAGCCTGCTAGCAAAATCACAGCAGATTTTGCTCTTTGACGGCAAATTATTTTAGCGTGTGACTTGTATTTGACATATGCAGTTGATGGTCGTTACAATGTAACCCGTCGCCTTTGGAGCACGAAACGATACTTTCCTAAGATTGGCGGAATCATAAAAACACCATCTGTGGATGAAAGACTATTATGAAATTAGGTGGCATGGGCGGGGTGGTCAGGGAGCTATAACAGCAGCCAAGATTTTGGCACAAGCTGCGTTCTTTGAAGGCTATCAGGGAGTGACTGCGGCGCCGTCGTTCGGCGCCGAGAGGCGAGGCGCTCCGGTCAGTGCCTCAACCAGGATTGCCCCGCAAACAATCATGGTCGTATCCCAGGTAGAAAACCCCAATGTAGTGGTAGTTCTAGACTATACCCTACTGAAATACAACGAGGTAACCAGCGGGCTAGTCAAAGGAGGATGGCTCATCGTAAACTCCTGGCGACATCCAAAGGAGCTTGGCCTTGGAGGCGACTTCAACATCGCTACTGCTGATGCTACTAGAGTATGCTCAAGCCTGGGACTGATAGTCGCTGGCCTCACGGTTGTGAATACAGCGATACTGGGTGCGTTTATCCGTGCTACCGAAGCGGTAGGCATGGCAAGTATAGAGAGGGCAATAAGAGAGAGATTCCCCAAAAGAGAGGTAGATATTAATCTTGCCGCAATTGCGCAGACCTACGAGATAACTAAACTCGGAAAAATGAGGTAACAGCAAGACATGGGAACCAGGGATTGCCAACACATATGTGGTGAATCATCGCCGGCTGTTGGCGAAGCAGGTAAAACAGGCGAGTGGCGCGACTCATTTCCAGTAATAGACCAAGAAAAGTGTCTCCCAGTTAGACAGAACAAGCCTTCCTGTTTTCTATGCTGGCTCTATTGTCCAGATGCTGTTATTAATAAAACCATACCCATACAGATAAATATGGAATACTGTAAAGGCTGCGGAATATGTGCACAGGTGTGTCCGGCCCACGCCATAACCATGGTAAATGAAGAAGGATTCTGTCCCAATGAGACGGATTGAGTGATATTGGTGAACAAAAAGATGGCCAGAAAAGCCAGCACCTGGATACTTGATGGCAATCATGCTGCGGCCCAGGGGGCGAAACTCAGCCGGGTTCAAGTAATTGCTGCCTATCCTATTACACCTCAGTCACCAGTCACTGAAACGCTCTCCGAATTTGTCGAAGGAGGGAAACTCGATGCCCAGTACATTGCTGTTGAAAGTGAGCACAGTGCCCTCGCCGTATGCACTTCAGCTTCTATGGTAGGAGCCAGGACCTTCACTGCTACTAGTTCACATGGCTTGGCCTATATGCATGAGATGCTACATTGGGCTGCTGGGGCACGTCTTCCAGTGGTCCTCGCCGGCGTAAACCGCGCTATTGGAGCACCCTGGAATGTGCTCAATGACCAGCAGGACTCTATATCCCAACGAGACACCGGTTGGATACAAATATACGCTCGAAACAATCAGGAGATATTGGACTCGATAATCCAGGCTTATAAAATCGCTGAGTCAATTTATGTCCCGGTTATGGTCTGTTATGACGGTTATGTCTTATCTCACACTGAAATGCCAGTGGATGTCCCGTCACAGGAGGCTGTGGACAGGTTTCTGCCCCCGTATAAACCACACACGATACTGGACCCGGCCAACCCTAAAAACTATAACCTTGTGACCCTGGCCAATCCCAGAATTAACGCTGAAGGCGTGCTCTGCCACGGATACATGGAACTGCGGTATCTTCTCCAGGAGGCGTTGCAGGACTCCAGAGAAATGATAATCAAGGTGGGTCAAGAATTCGGTGAATTGTTTGGCAGAAGCTACGCCAATATGTTTTGGGAAAACAGACTGGATGGCGCCGATATAGTTATTGTCGCCATGGGCAGTTTGGCGATGGAGGCAATAGTAGCCGCAGACATGCTGCGAGAGGCAGGGCACAAAGTAGGTGTCCTGGGCTTGAGAGTGTTCAGGCCATTCCCTAAGGCAGATGTGATGAAGGCATTGAAAAAATCCCGCCTTGTTGTGATCTTCGATAAGAATATCAGCTATGGCCTGGAAGGAGCCACCTGCTCGGAGATAAAATCAGCCCTCTATGGAAGTTCCGTAAGAGCGGTAATACGAAACTTCATTGTTGGACTGGGTGGCCGTGACGTTAAAGCAAGAGAGCTGGTAGATGCGGTAAATAAATCGCTGCTATCAGTGAAGGAGGGTGATTTAAACAAGGAATATCCCGAATGGATATGTGGCATATGAGAAGGCTTGCACAATGAAGACTAATGCTGTCAATATGACCGAAAAGGAATATCTACTGCCAGGTAATAGGACATGCCCTGGCTGTGCCTTGTCGCTCGCTTATCGTTACATTCTAAAAGCACTGGAAGGGCAGGTTATTGCGACCGTGCCAGCCAGTTGCCTCACAGTACTGCATGGCATGTATCCTGTAACATCTGTCACTGTCCCCTGTGTAAATACGCCATTCGCCTCCACCGCGGCATCAGCTACCGGCTTAGTTGCCGGGCTGAAAGCTTTGGGTAAGGAAGGATTGACCGTGCTGGCTATTGCTGGTGATGGTGGGACACACGATATAGGGATCCAGGCACTGAGCGCCGCTGCTGAAAGGCAGACTGACTTCCTCTATATCTGCTATGACAATGAAGGCTACATGAACACCGGCAATCAACGCTCAGGCTCTACACCCCTGGGCGCGATTTCAGGCACTACGCCTATTCTGGGCAAGCAGCAGAACCAGAAGGACATAGCAGCCATAATGGAGGCACATGGCATTCCTTATGTTGCTACTGCAAATGCTTCTTATCCTCTAGACCTTTACGAAAAAGTCAGGAAAGCGAGGATGATACGAGGGCCTAGGTTCATACATGTGTTCACACCCTGCCCCCCGGGATGGTCTTTCCACTTCAGTGACACTATCAAAATCGGCAAGCTCGCAGTGGAAACGGGATGGGTGATACTTTATGGGGTTGAGGACGGTGTTTTCCGCCTCACTTCGGCGAGCGAATCCATTGCCAAGAAGGGTAACCTGAAGCCATTGAGAGAATATCTCGTGGAACAAGGGAGGTTCAAGAATATTACCGAAGAGCAGATTAACGAACTGCAGGGTCGGGTAAATACCCGGTGGAAGCGTTGCCTGGGTCGGGCAGTCAATTTATAATCTTCGGTTAACAGAGGGCCCTGCACCTTAGGGCGATAAAGTTTGCAGTAAAGACCAGATTTTGATAAACCTGAGCAGCCAGGTTATGGCTTGATCAGGGCTTTGATGTCGTCACTGTACCGCTAGAGAAGGATAAGAAGACTGGCAGATAACCTAGATGCCTATGTCTGGCGAGGGAATGGTCTGTAATCAATCATAATCCATAAGCATGATTTAATTCTTCGACATTTTGGCGGAGGGAGAGGGATTTGAACCCTCGACCCCGATTTTGCTCGGAGTAAGCGCTTAGCAGGCGCCCGCACTAGACCACTATGCGATCCCTCCACTTCCTGTGACTTAATTCATTATGCCATACGTCAGACGAATCAACAAACCTTAAAATCTTTTCACAGACAAAGCTGACGAAGATTAGCGCAGCTTAAGTCCCGTCTCACTCATTTGCGGCCATCAGTTCCTTATGCCACTACGGGTTCACTTTTCCTTCAATTGATAAGGCAATAATGCTTTCAATGCGGCAGCAGAAGATACCAGCAGGAGCAGCAACTTCAACTGTTTGTCCATTTTCTTTATCCAGGATTGCTTTGCCCAGGGGGGAAGCAACAGAAAGTTTACCCTTGGCTGGATTTGCTTCTCGGGGATCGACTAAAGTATAGCTGAACTCTTTACCTGAGGATAAATCACGAAGTACCACTGTATCTCCGAATTTTGCCCTGGATGTGTCCTGGTCTTCCCCCATTATCTTTGCCTGATTTAAGATTGACTCTATCTCCTTAAATCTCCCTTCTAAGTATGCCTTTTGTTCTCTGGCTGCTGCTAGAGGGGCATTTTCTCGAAAGTCCTTGTCAGCGGCTGCCTTTTGTATCTCCTCAATAACTTGAGAGCGTTGATTTTTCAGGTTAGCTAATTCCTTCTCTAATTTTGCGTAGCCTTGTGCGGTCAAGGTAGCCTGGACCTGACTATTTTGCCAAACAGCGGCTGTTTTTGAAGAGGTTTTTTTCGCCCTGAGGTGGGGAGCCAAATTTATGCTGCTGAATCCCTTTTTTCGGATGTACGTAAGAAAAGACTTGAGAGGTTTGACTGCTGATGGGATAATCTGTTCGCCATAGCTAGCCACATCCACAGGGCTGATGTCCTTCACATGCCTGGATGAGCCAAGCCATCTGACGAATTTAGATATCTCTGCCTGTATTTTCCCCCTTTCTTCCGGAGGTAAATGTGATAGAAAAGCGTCAGCTACTTCAGCAAGTATCGGGTTTTGCTCGATGGTTCCCATGAAAAATAAATGATAGCTTCAAAAATGGACGCTGTCAATTTATATGTTGGTGGAGAGAATTTAGCCTTTATCTTCCTGGCATAGTGTGCTAATCTAACTACATTTGTCCCTGAGTGCTAAACAGAAAAGGTGGGCTATAAAGGAAATCGATATATTGTGCTGGAATGTCAACGGAATTAGGGCGGCGGAGAAAAAAGGCTTTTTAGATTGGTTACAGCAAATGTCTCCTGACATTTTATGCCTTCAAGAGACAAAAGCTCAGCTTGGCGAAATTAGCCAAGAGCTTCGACAACCACCTGGCTATTACGCTTACTGGAATTTCCCGGCAAGGAAAGGGTACAGCGGAGTTGTCACCTTTACCAAAGAAAGGCCAATCAAAGTTGAGAATGGTTTTGGCATTAAACAATTTGACATAGAAGGAAGGGTCACAATCACTCAATACCCGGAGTTTACTCTTTTTAATGTTTATTTCCCAAATGGCAAGATGAGCGAAGAGCGGTTAAAGTACAAGATGGATTTTTACGATGTTTTCCTTGATTTTGTAGATCCCATTAAGGCACGGGGGGGAAGGCTCATTATTTGCGGTGATTTTAACACCGCCCATAAGGAAATAGACTTGGCTCGGCCTAAGGAAAATGAAAATGTCTCGGGGTTTTTGCCCATGGAAAGGGCGTGGATGGACAACTTTGTGGCTCATGGTTTTATAGATATCTTTCGTCACTTCAACAAAGAACCAAAGCACTATACTTGGTGGAGTTTGAGAACGAGAGCCAGAGAGCGGAACATAGGCTGGAGACTGGATTACTTTTTTGTCACTGAGAATCTGCTAGGCTCGGTTACAGAGGCAAGCATTTTGTCTGATGTGATAGGCTCTGACCATTGCCCCGTGGGGATTAGGCTGAGACTGTGAAAACTTTAGTTCAATGTGATTTCGACGGTACGATTACCGAAGAAGATGCTAGCTTCTTTCTTTTGGACACCTTCGCTCAGGGAGATTGGCGACGACTGCTGCGGGAGTATAAGGAGCATAGGATATCTGTCGGGGAGTTCAATACTAGGGCTTTTGCCATGGTTAAAGCCGATAAACATACGCTACTTGAAGCTCTAAAAGGTAATGTTGAGGTGCGAGCTGGATTTCACGAACTGGTAAATTATTGCCTGGGAAAAGGCTTCAGATTGGTCATTGTGAGCAACGGTCTGGATTTTTATATAAGGGCTGTGCTGAAAGACCTGGGGCTGGATAGTATCGAAGTGCATGCTGCGCAAGCTTCCTTCCACCCTGAAGGAATGAAAGTTCAATATGTGGGGCCGGATGGCGAAAGAGTAGATGATGGCTTTAAAGAGGCATATATCAAATCGTTTCTAAAGCTAGGGTACAGGGTAATATATATAGGGAATGGCGATTCCGATGTGGCTCCAGCAAAATACGCTCACCATGTTCTTGCCACAGGCGACTTGCTGGCGTACTGCAGAGAGAACAATCTTAAATATAAGCCCTTTGAAACCTTTCTTGACGTCGTTAGGGAATTGAACCTTATATAGCCGTACTACTTGAATTTCTACAATTCCATATAGACCTGAATTCCCCGCTTTCAACCATCGGCAGCATCACATCCACTACACTGACATTGTATTTTGTTCCCTTGCCGTCTTTGAGCTCTTTTAGGATATCCGTCGTGGTCCTTGCTGGCCGATAAGGCCGATGGGAACTCATAGCTTCCACCACATCGCAGACAGCGAGAATGCTGACTTCCAGACTTAGCTTATCCCCTGTGATACCGTCAGGATAACCCGAGCCATCTAGCCGTTCGTGGTGTTGCAGTGCTACGTCGGCTACTGGCCAGGGAAGATTTGCATCCTTCAATATGCTATAACCTTGTTTCGTATGGGCACGGATAAGAGCCCATTCTTCCTCAGCTAGTTCACCCGGCTTGGTAAGAATACTTGTTGGGATGGAAATCTTGCCGATGTCGTGGAGCAATGCGTCGAGATAGAGCCTCTCAACTATATCCTCAGCCAAGCCCATATTCTCGCCTACAAGACAGGCCAGTTCAGCTACTCTTTGTTGATGCCCCGCCGTATATGGGTCACAAGATTCAATCACGCGAGAAATGATTTTTGCCAGGTTGATAAAAGAACTCTTCAATTGCTCTTCCGTTTTATCGCGCTCGGTGATGTCGCTGCGAAACCCCTGGAATCCTACAATTTTGTCTTTTCTATTGATGAAATTTAAATACTGCTCTATCAGTATTCTTTTGCCATCTTTCCTGAAAATCTCATGCACTATGCTGGATACAGGTTCATCTGCGCTCAGTATCTTCTCTACTTGCTTGGAAAGATATTCCCTACTTTCTGGAGGGAGGATGTTTGTTGGTTTCATCTCGGTTAATTCTTCCAGACAGTAGCCACACAGTTTCTCAAGCGCCTTGTTACCCGCTCCAGTATTGTCTTGGATGTCCGCAGAAAAAACTGCCTCCAAGCAAGTCGCAAAAAGATTGCAATAGTGTTCTGCACTTTTCCCTAATGCCTGCTCCATGTGTTTGCGCTCGGTGATGTTCCTTCCGATGGCAAGTCCCACAAATTTGCCGTTTTGCTGCCAAGTGGATAAAGACAATTCAACGGGGAATGTAGAGCCATCTTTTCTCAATGCTTCAAATTCGATGGTCCCTGTTCCCCCGCAATTTCCGCCCAAGAAATCCGTCAGTTCTTTTGTGTGACCTTCTATATGTTTCTCCGACATCAACTTGGTTACTGGCTGGCCCAGTATCTCTTCGCTCGAGTAGCCTAAAATTTGCTCTGCACCTTTATTCCAGAATATTATCGTCCCTTTGCGATTCACCCCCAGTATGACATCCCGGGAGTATGCTACGAGGGCCTTGTATATCTCTCTGCTTCTAGGTAGCGCTTCTAACTCTTTGTGTGGTGGTTCTATTTCTTCCATAAGCGATTTTTCTTCTTACTACCATACCTACTTCCTTCCCTGCCCGGCTAAAAAATTCAGGCTCTATTCAGCCATATTTCCTTTGCACCTTGCTTCGTTTCTGGATTTACCTGAGGAAGCACTGGTGTCCTCTTGTGACTGTGTTGGGATGAATATTGAGGATGAAGGTGATATCTTTCACGGTCGGCATCCGGAGGGGATAATCGGTCCTCCGGGGTTTTTGTCTTTATCATCGTGCTCTAATCATAATCAAATATACCTAACTATATCAAACAGATCAATCCGTTTGCAATAGGGATTTGGTTGTGGGGATGGTGAGAGTTCAGTCTCAGCTTAAAGTCCACGCTATCCAGGTAATTGAGCATATGCCGAATCTGAAATACTAATCACAGGAATCTTATTTCTAAGCAGGGGATATTCAGAAATTTAGTGAGAGGCTTTAGCTTCGTGCTACAAAGTTTGCCAAAATTCAAGGATGTCACAATTGCAACTGTGAGGTGATTCCTTGCATGGCCTCGATTCCTAGGCTGATGAACTCTTCCAGTTCCAGTCCGATTTTCTGACATTGAGCCACTTGCTCCCGATTAACTCCGGCCGCAAAGCTTTTTTCGCGAAAGCGTTTCATTACCGATTTAGTGGTCAATCCGCTTAGTTTATCGGGACGAACCAGAGCAGCAGCAGTGATCAGCCCGCTCAAGGGGTCAGCACAAAAAAGGGCCTTATCCAATTTACTCTCCCGCGGAACGCCATGGGCCTCGTTGTGGCACAAGACAGCGTGGACCATCGCAGGGTTGGCTCCAAACTCCTGGGCGATGTCGGCGCCCAATTTGCCATGGCTACTCATATCACCCTCAACCAGTTCCACATCTATATCGTGGATGAGCCCGGTAATGCCCCACTCTTCTTCATCCTCCCCCAACTTTTTGGCCAAAACCCGCATAATAGCCTCGGTGGCTAACATGTGCCTAATCATATTCTTATCCTGGACATTGCCATGGATGGAATCAAGAATTTCGTCTCTGTTGAGCTTTGATGTCATGTCAATACCTTTTCCCGCTGCATTGATAATATACCACGTAAATACTGTCCGGTGAAAGAGGCATCGGTTTGGGTCAATTCCTCAGGCGTGCCGGCATCCACAAGGTAGCCACCCTCATCACCGGCTCCAGGACCAAGGTCAATGACCCAATCGGCGTTTTTGACCACATCCAGGTGGTGCTCAATGACAATTACCGTGTTTCCGTAATCCACCAGGCGCTGTAGCACCTTTAGGAGGAAAGCAATATCTGAGAAGGAAAGGCCGGTAGTTGGCTCATCCAGTATATAAAGCGTTTTGCCTGTGGAGCGGCGGGATAGCTCAGTAGCTAGTTTTACTCGCTGGGCCTCGCCTCCAGAAAGGGTCGGTGCTGGCTGCCCCAGGCAAATATACCCCAAACCTACATCTCGGAGGGTTTCCAGCTTGTTTTTGATTTTAGGGAAGTGGTCAAAGAAGAGCAAAGCTTCGTCTACCGTCATATCCAGGATTTCGGCGATGTTTTTCGCTTTAAAGTGAATTTCCAGCGCTTCACGGTTATATCTTTTCCCTTTGCATACCTCGCAGGGGACAGTGACATTGGGCAAAAATTGCATCTCAATCTGAACATAGCCTGCCCCCTGGCAGGCTTCGCATCTTCCCCCCTTTACGTTGAAAGAAAAGCGCCCCTGGGGATAACCACGCACTCTAGATTCAGGGACAGCGGCGAAAAGTTCTCGAATAGGAGTGAACGTCCCGGTATAAGTAGCCGGGTTGCTTCTGGGGGTGCGACCAATCGGTGATTGGTCGATGTTAACCACCTTATCAATATACTCAGTGCCAGTGATACCATCACACTCGCCTGGCCTCTCCTTAGCTCGGTAGAAGAGGCGGGCCAATCTTTTATACAGGACTTCGTTAATGAGAGAGCTTTTGCCACTTCCCGAAACGCCAGTGACGCAAACAAACTTGCCCAGGGGGAGATGGACATTGATGTTTTTCAGGTTGTTTTGCCTGGCACCTCGGATCACCAGATCTTTTCCCGAGCCAGAGCGACGCTCAGGTGGCAAAGGAATTTGCTTTGTTCTACTAAGGTACTGCCCCGTTATTGATTGAGGGCAATCCATTATATCCTGAAGTGTTCCTGTGGCAACGATTTCTCCCCCCTGTTTACCGGCTCCCGGCCCCATATCAATAATGTGGTCGGCAGCTCTCATCATAGCTTCATCGTGCTCCACGATGATTATAGTATTATCTAGGTCTCTGAGGCGCTTCAGCGTGGCTATAAGCCGGGAACCATCGGCAGGGTGCAAACCGACTGTGGGCTCGTCACAAATATAAAGGACGCCGCTAAGGCCGCTGCCAATCTGGGTAGCCAAGCGAATTCTCTGGGCCTCACCGCCGCTCAATGTCGCTGAAGGACGGTCCAGGGTTAAGTAGCTCAGACCTATATCTCTGAGAAAGCCCAACCGGGCCTGAATCTCTTTGATAATTTGCTTAGCTATGGTAAGTTCTCGGCGACTGATTTTGTCGCCCAGTTCCTCCACCCAGCTCAAAGCATCTGTGATAGGCAACGCGGTAATATCCATAATATTTCTGTCCACAATGGTGACAGCTAAAGACTCTGGCTTCAGTCTGTTTCCCTGGCAAGCCGGGCAGGGGCTGGATGCCATATAGCGCTCAATATCCGCTCTGACACTATCCGAACCCGTCTCGCGATAGCGGCGCTCCAGGTGTGGTATGACGCCTGCGAAATTAGTGTAGTACTGACGCATTCTGCCGTAACGATCTTCGTATGTGGCGGGAATTAGCTCACCCCCGTCACCATAGAGAATTACGCGCAATTGTTCTTCACTTAAATCCTTTACCGGTGTTGACAGAGAAAAACCGTGGCGGCGACCCAGAGACTGTAGTATGCTGCTGGACCAGGTGCTAAGCTGCCCATTTCTTATCCAGGGTTGGATAGCACCTTCAACCAGGCTCAGTCCCTTATCGGGCATAACTAAGTTAGGGTCAATTTCCAATTTACAGCCCAGTCCCGTGCAAGCCGGGCAAGCGCCGTAGGGGCTGTTAAAGCTAAATGTTCTGGGAGCAATTTCCCCCAGGCTTATGCCACAATAGACACAGGCAAAATGCTCCGAGAAAAGCAACTCCTCTCCGTCAAGGACTTTAACCAGCACCACGCCCGACCCCAGTTTTAATGCTGTCTCGATGGAGTCAGCAAGGCGAGTGGCATTTTCGTTTTGCTCTATCTGAAGTCGGTCAACTACTACCTCTATGGTATGCTTCTTATTCTTATCTAACTGAAATTCCTCGGAGAGGTCGTAAATTTGCCCATCAACTCGAACCCTGACAAACCCGGCCTTCTGCAAATCCTTAAGTATCGTTTGATGTTCACCCTTGCGGTCCTTGACCAGCGGTGCCAGAATCATGATGCGGCTACCTTGAGGTATTTCCTGAACGGCGTCGACAATTTGCTGCACCGTCTGACGCGAGATTTCCCTTCCGCATTCGGGGCAATGGGGATGCCCGATGCGAGCAAAAAAAAGGCGCAAGTAATCATAGATTTCAGTCAATGTGCCTACAATAGACCTCGGATTATGAGGCGGCCCTTTCTGGTCAATGGATATGGCCGGGCTGAGTCCTTCGATGTAATCAACGTCCGGTTTCTCCATCTGCCCCAGGAACTGGCGGGCATAGGCAGAAAGAGACTCTACATAGCGGCGCTGCCCCTCGGCATATATGGTATCGAAAGCCAGAGAGCTTTTCCCTGAGCCAGAAACACCGGTGATAACCACCAACTTGTTCCTGGGGATAATGACGTCTATGTCCTTAAGGTTGTGTTCTCTGGCGCCCTTGATGAATATGGCATCCGGCATGATGCTCTATTGTAACATTGGTGCTCAGGCTTTCTCAAAAGAAAACTAATGAGAATAACCTCAATGACAAATTGCTGCTATTAAATCAGACCACCAAAATGTATTATTACCGGTGCCAGCATCAGTGAAATCACCGACATCAGCTTGAGCATTATGTTCAAGGACGGGCCGGCAGTGTCTTTCATGGGGTCGCCGGCTGTATCTCCAACGACACCAGCTTTATGGGCGGCTGAGCCTTTACCCCCAAACTTACCGGACTCAATCCGCTTCTTAGCATTGTCTTTTCACCTCGTAATTAAAAACCTATAAAAAGGGACAAAAGAACTTACTAATGCGCGATATAATATTTCAGGAAATTGTAACATATACTTAACAGGTTTTTAACATAATTTTAGTATAGTATATTGCAAGGGAGAAATTGTGAGGAAGCTGAGATATCACGTGGAAAAAGCCTGCACTTTTTGAAGAATTGTTATGTTTATATTAACTATCCTCACATATAGTGTGCTTAGAGCTTTCGTGCAGGAGGGTTCGAATTAGCCCAGAAAACGGCAAGATGCTGGACTTTGTGGGAGGAAAAATGTGGCGTAAGACTGTTATCTCAGCATTGATTGGGGTAATCTTGCTTACTGCAAGTTGTATCGGCGGTGGCATGGCTCCGCACGTAGGACCGGCCCCTATAACTGGCGATAATTCGGGTGGCGCCATAGTTATTTATACAGTCTATGAAACGGCGACGGAGCAGGACTTTTACGTCCAGAGAATATCTGCTCAGGGAGATTTTCTCTGGGGAGAAAAGGGCGTATTGATTGACAGTGGGAATGGTAGAGGCGCACACGCAGTAAGCGATGGCTCAGGAGGTGCCATTGTTATGTGGGCGAAGTTCCCTCCAGAGCCAGAGGGGGAGCCACCGTACCCGGAAGGCGAAGTCCACGCTGCAAAAGTTGATTCTGAAGGCAATGTTCAATGGCGAAAGGACATACCAGGCGCTGCCCAGGCAATACCCGATGGGGCGGGAGGAGTAATTATTGCTTTTGGTGACTCTTATGGGGACCTGTCGGTTCTGAAGATAGATACCGAAGGCAATCTTCCCTGGGGTGAGGACGGAGTGTCACTAGGGGCGCCCGCAGGGCCTTCATCTCGTGACATTGCCAGCGATGGTTCAGGCGGCGTCATCACCGTTCTGGAGATTGACGAGTATGGGAGGGAGGACATTATTTGCGCTCAGAGGGTAGATTCTGAGGGAAACACATTGTGGGGGGGCGGCGGCGTCCAGGTATTTGTTGGCCCGGCCGAGGGTCCTCGGGTAGCAAGCGATGGCTCAGGTGGAGCCATAATCGTCTTTGAGCAGTTAACACCAGACGAGGATGGAACTGGTTACATTGACTCGGATATCTATGTCCAAAAAGTTGATGCTGAGGGCAATGTACTGTGGGGGACAGACGGTGTGCTCTTTTATACTGGGCCATCATATCCCGACGTCTCTCAAATAGTAGCTGATGGCTCGGGTGGTGCTATCGTCTTTTTCGCAGAAGGTTGGACCACTTATGCCCAAAGGATAGACGCCGACGGCCATAAACTGTGGAATGAGGATGTTCGGGTTTGCGATAGTGACTATGTTCCCATAGTAAGCGATGGTTACGGCGGAGCTTTTTGCGTGTGGTATGGTAGCGAGGAAAGCGGGGCAGCAGCTCATAGGTTAGATGCTACGGGGAGAAAGTTGTGGGGACCTGACGGAATTACCTTCACCCCCCAAGCCATACACGAACCAGGACTAGGACTAGTGCCTGACGGTTGCGGAGGGGTGCTCATTTCATGGGTAGCAGACATAAAATGGACGCATTACGAAATTTCCAACGTCTCGTACTATGTTCAAAGAATAGATGCCGATGGCGACATTGTGTGGGGAAACGAGGAAATCCTGCTAAATCCCTAAGATTTACAGCGTGCCCCGTTAAATCAGACCACCAAAGTGCATTAATACCGGTGCCAGCATCAGCGATATCACCGACATCAGCTTGAGCATTCTAATGTGCGATATAACAATTCAGGAAATTGTAACATATACTTAACAGGTTTTTAACATAATTTTAGTATAGTATATTGCAAGGGAGAAATTGTGGGTAAGGTGAGATATCGCGTGGAAAAAACCTGCACTTTTCGAAGGATTGTTATGTTTATATTAACTATCCTTACATATAGTGTGCTTAGAGCTTTCTTGCAGGAGGGTTCGAATTAGCCCAGAAAACGGCAAGATGCTGGTCCTTGTGGGAGGAAAAAATGTGGCGTAAGGCTGTTATCTCGGCATTGATTGCAGCAATTTTGCTTACTGCGAGTTGCATTTTCTGGGGCTGGGCTGCCCCCATCACACCAGCCCCTATAACTGGCGATAGTTCAGGTGGCGCTATAGTTACGTATGCTGTTTACGAAACGCTGACGGAGCAAGACTTTTACGTTCAGAGAATATCTGCTCAGGGAGATTTTCTCTGGGGAGAAAAGGGCGTATTGATTGGCAGCACGGGGAATGGTATTCCGTGGTCAGAAGCAGTAAGCGATGGCTCAAGCGGTGCCATTGTTATGTGGGGGGAGTGCCTTCCGGAGGTACCGGGGGAACCACCGTCCTGTCAAACCTACGTTGCTAGAATCGATGCCGAAGGGGATGTCCAATGGCAATGGGGAAGGGAGGGAGTGGAAATCGATAGCATGATCGCCGATGGCGCCGGAGGCATCATTATCGGTGTTGTGGCCGGTGACACGAAGCCGTCCCTTGTCAAGATAGATAGCGAAGGCAATCTTCCCTGGGGTGAGGATGGAGTGTCAGTAGGGTTGTGGCCGGAACGTTCGGATGAGATGGCCAGCGATAATTCAGGCGGTGTCATCGTCGTTGAGTGCAGTTATCAGGGCGACTCCGATGCTCTTTACGCTCAGAGGGTAGATTCCAACGGAAATGTACTATGGCAGACGGGTGGTGTACAAGCATGGACTGGCTCTGCCGGACAGGCTAAGGTAGTAAGCGATGGTGCTGGTGGAGCTATAATCGCATACATGCGGGACATACCATGTGAGGACGGCGTTGGTTTTTGTGATTCGGATATCTACGCTCAAAGGATAGAGGCTGAGGGAAGCGTACTGTGGGGGCCAGATGGTGTGCCCATTTGTACCGAATCAGCAGTGGTCCAGAACCCCCAAATTGTAGATGATGGTGCCGGCGGCGCCATCGTCTTTTGGGCGGATGAAAGCGGCGTCTGTGCCCAGAGGGTAAATGCCGATGGCCATAAATCGTGGAACGAGGATGTTCCAGTTTATAACAGCGTTGTTCTTCGAGTAGCAAGCGATGGTTCCGGCGGAGCTTTTTGCGTGTCATGGGATGGTGTGGCTCAAAGGTTAGCTGCTACAGGGATAAAGTTGTGGGGATCTGATGGAGTTACCTTCACCCCCCAAGCCATACACGAAGGACTGTCAATAGTACCTGACGGTTGCGGAGGGTTGCTCATTTCATGGCAAGCAGACGTAAAATTCAGACATTACGAAATTTCCAACGTCTCGTACTATGTCCAAAAAGTAGATGTCGATGGCTACGTCGTGTGGGGAGATGAGGGAATCCTGCTAAACCCCTAATATTTACAGCCTGCCCCGCTGTATAGCATAAGTGACGGCGGGCATCGTTGGGAGGAATGAGTGTGGCGTAAGACTGTTATCTTAGCATTGATTGCGGTAGCCTTGCTTAGTGCAAGCTGTGGCCCCAGCGTGCCTATTCCCCCGGCCGCCGTGACCGGCGATAATTCGGGCGGTGCCATAGCTGTCTACCAAATTTGGCGGATGGCCGACTCTTACGGTCAATTTTACGTTCAAAAGATAAGTCCTGAGGGAGATTTTCTCTGGGGAGAAAAGGGCGTATCGATTGGCAGCGGCTATAGTGACTTTGGCGACTTTGACTCATACGCGGTAAGCGACGGCTCAGGGGGCGCCATTGTTATCTGGTTGGAGTTCCTTCCACGAGCAGAAGGGGAACTACCGTCCTTCCAAACTCATGTTGCCAAAATTGATTCTGAAGGGGATGTTGAATGGCAAAAGGACATACCGGGCATTGACGAAGCAATACCTGATGGCTCGGGAGGAGTCATCATTGCTTATGATGACCGTCATGACAACCTGTTCGTTCTGAAGATAGATGCTGAAGGCAATCTCCCGTGGGGTCAAGACGGAGTGTCATTAAACCTGTCCGGATATGACTCGCAGCGTGACATTGCCAGCGACAACTTGGGCGGTGTCATTGTCGTTCAGCAGATTCCTGGGGAGGGTATTATTTGCGCTCAGAGGGTAGATTCTGGAGGGAATATATTGTGGCAGACAGGTGGCGTACAAGCATGTGTCGGCCCTGCCGAAGGCGCTCAGGTAGTGAGCGATGGTGCCGGTGGGGCCATAATCGCATACATGCGGGACATACCATGCGACGACGGGCGGGTCGGCGGCTATTGCGATTCGGATATCTACGCTCAAAGGATAGACGCCGGGGGCAATGTATTGTGGGGTCCGGATGGCGTGCCCATTTGTGTTGGACCATCAGTCCCGAACAGCCCGAGAATAGTAACTGATGGTGCCGGCGGCGCCATCATCTTTTTCTTTTTCCTTGACGATTATGCGGCTTTCCGCGCCCGAAGGATAGATGCCGATGGCCATGAATTGTGGGAGGAGGAGGCTGACCTTTGGGGAGGCATCATAGTAAGCGATGGTTCTGGTGGCGTTATCAGCGTGTGGTATAGTGATGAAGGAATAAATGTAAAAGCTCAGAGGTTAGACGCTACGGGGAAGGAGTTGTGGGGGCCTGACGGGACCACGCTGACCCTCCGCGACTTGCACTGGTCACTGGCAGTCCCGGACGGTTGCGGAGGTGTCCTCATCTCCTGGTCAGCCGTTGAATTCGAAGGTTCCAAACTTTCCGACGTCTCGTACTATGTTCAAAGAATAGATGCCGATGGCGACATCGTGTGGGGAAACGAGGGAATCCTGCTAAATCCCTAAGATTTACAGCGTGCCCCGTTAAATCAGGCCGCCAAAGTGCATTAATACCGGTGCTAGCATCAGTGATATCACCGACATCAGCTTGAGCATTATATTCAAGGACGGACCGGCAGTATCTTTCATGGGGTCGCCGGCTGTATCTCCAACGACAGCTGCTTTGTGAGCGTCTGAGCCTTTACCGCCGAACTTACCGGACTCGATCCACTTTTTAGCATTATCCCAGGCACCGCCGGCGTTGTTTAAAGTAATAGCGAGAATGAAACCAGTAGCCAGGGCGCCAATCAGAAAGCCGGCAAGGGCGTATTTGCCCAGAACCACTCCCACAATCACAGGCGCAATTATCGTCATTATCGAAGGAAGCAGCATTTGCCTCAATGCTATTCTGGTGGCAATGTCTACGCACTTGCCATATTCGGGCTTGGCTGTCCCCTCCATCAAGCCTTTTATCTCACGCCACTGCCGACGGACTTCATTTATAATTGCCGCCGTAGTTATACCAACTGCCTTCATGGTCATAGCACAAAAGATTGGAGGCATAAGGGCACCTAAAAGTACGCCAATGATAACCGGCGCACTTAGCAGGCTAAATGCCTCCGGCGTTGGCACTATTATCTTGCCTGCGGAAATTGCTACTATCCCTGTAGCCAGAGCGAAGGAGAGAATTAGACCCAAGGAGTTCAAAGCAGCAGCACCGATGGCGAATCCCTTGCCTGTGGCTGCGGTGGTATTGCCCAGAGAATCCAAAGCATCGGTTCTTTCGCGCACCTCGGGCGGTAAGCCTGTCATTGTGGTAATACCACCAGCATTGTCAGCTATAGGTCCATAAGCATCGGTGGCCAAGGTCACGCCCAAAGTGGACAACATACCGGCAGCAGCTAAGGCTACGCCGTAGAAGCTGCCGAAGTGGAAAGCCACGCCAATCGCTATAGCTATCAAAACTACCGGTGGCCATGTACTCATCATGCCGGTGGCAAAACCCCGGATTATAGTGGCACCGGCGCCGGAAGTAGAGGCCTCAGAAATTTCCTGTGTCGGCTTAAAGGCATAGGAGGTAAAGTAATTCGTGCTTTCCCCTATAAGCACGCCAGCTATAAGACCGGCAAGCACCGCCCAGAAGAGTCCTATGCTAGCGCCTAAGAAATGAATCACCAAAAAGGCAAATACCGCTGTCAATATAGAAGCGCCCAGCGTGCCACGACGCAAAGCTCCCAGTAGAGCAGCCATCTCTACCTTCTCCCCAACTCTGACCAGAAAGCAGCCAATTATGGAGGCTACAAGACCACCGGCGGCAATCAACATGGGAATCAACCAGGCAGTCTGAGTATTGGCAACTATTCCAGTTGCGGTGACCACGACAGCCAACGTCATGGTAGCAATAATAGACTCAACGTAAGATTCAAAGAGGTCAGCACCCATGCCGCATACATCGCCGACATTATCACCCACATTGTCAGCTATAACGGCAGCATTCCTGGGGTCATCCTCCGGTATTCCCGCCTCCACCTTGCCCACCAAATCAGAGCCGGCATCAGCCCCTTTGGTAAAGATACCACCACCTACTCTGGCAAAGAGAGCTACCAGTGAAGCACCGGTACCATAAGCGGGAATGATAAACAGGAAATTGGGGTCATTATGCCAGGCGAAATAGAGGATAGATAACCCGATAATGCCAATGCTCACTACAGTCAGCCCCATAACCGCTCCACCCCGGAAAGAAACCCTTAGCCCCTGATTCAGCCCCTTCTGTGCCGCAGCGCAGGTCCTGCCGTTAGCTCTGACTGCCACACTTATACCAGCGTAGCCAGCGCCCATGGAACATATAGCACCGAAGATAAAAGCCACACTCAGTCTCCAGCCCAGAGCAGGGACAACTGCCAGGATGATGGCTACTACTACTACAACAATGGCTAAGGTACGGTATTCCCTGCCGATAAAAGCCATTGCTCCTTCCCGAATAGCTCGAGAAGTCTCTTGAATTTTCTCCGAGCCTGCATCTTGTCTTAAAACATATCGCACGAAGAATGCCACTACACCTGCCCCTATAAGCCCCACGATTACACAAATCCAAACTAAATCCATGGCTCTCCTTCCTGTACAGGCACAAAACTAGGGCACTCAAGCCAAGTCCGGGTGCCCTCACTTTTGTTTGCTAGAATATGCATACTAGGGACGTCAGTTTAATACAAAAAGCTCCATCCGTCAATGGTTTGTCCTTGTTCAGTACCTTAGTGACACTTCTTTTTTGTCATTGCGAGGAGCGATAGCGACGAAGCAATCTCTAAGCGAGGTTCCTCAGTCCAACTATAGCAGACTACAGCTTCGCAATGAGATTGCCACGCCCCGACCAGTCGGGGCTCGCAATGACACAGAAGGTTATTACCCAACGTTACAAACATATAAAATGTCACCCATCTATTTGCGCTAGTTCATGATTCAACGGCATAATTAAGGCAATAAGGCGGGTTCTGAAGGAGCTTGCCCAATAGCTTCTGAGCAGGTTTAGAAGCAATGGGGGAAAGATTTGTGCAGGTGGTGGGGCTGCATTGGGGTACAGGAAACAATTGACCTTGGTTGGGGCTGAAGTGTAAAATCGGCCCTGAAAGCAAAAAAATTAGTCGAAAGTGGCCGAGAGCCTTCAAAAAACAAAGGATCAAAGATGCCGGGGTTAATCAATGGTCGTTGATTACCCTTCAACAAAAAGAGGTCTTTAGACGGCCTGTAAAGGAGCTAGAAATGGATTTTGAACTTACCGAAGAACAAAAGATGTTCCAGGCAATGGTGCGGGATTTTTGTGCCGGGGAAATCGCACCTTACGCTGCCGAATGGGATGAGACGGAAAAGTTCCCCCATAATGTTGTCAAAAAGATGGCTGATGCCGGGTTGCAAAGCGTTCACTTTCCCGAAGAATATGGGGGAAGTGGGGACGAACTAACCTTTGCCATAGCCACCGAGGAGATTTCCCGTGCCTGTGCCGGCATAGGCGTCGTGTATCTCGTTAGCCTTGGCCTGGGTATGTATCCCGTCGTCATGCACGGCAGTGAACAGCTGAAAAGGCACTACATTCCCCGTGTAATCGATGGGGCGATAGTGGCCTTCGCCTTAACTGAGGCTATGGCTGGTAGTGATGTCGCAGCTATGGAAACAAAATACGCCCGGGAGGGCGATTATTATGTTTTGAACGGTCAGAAGATTTTCATAAGTAATGGTGCTGAAGCTGATATTGTGACCACCTTTGCTACGAAGGACAAATCGCTGGGCTATCGTGGCATCAGCGCCTTTGTCGTGGATAAAGGTACTAAGGGTTTCTCTGTGGGCAAGCTAGAAAGAAAAATGGGACTGCACCCTGCTTCGGTAGCGGAGCTTATATTCGATGATTGTAAAATACCTGTGGCTAATATGTTAGGAGAGGAAGGGAAAGGTTTCAGGATAGCTTTAGAAGGTATAGACGCCAGCAGGGTCAGCATAGCTGCTCAAGCACTGGGTATTGCTCAAGCTGCTTATGATGCCGCCGTAGCTTATGCTAAGGAAAGGAAACAATTTGGTGCCGAAATCGCTCGCCTTCAGGCAATCCAATGGATGATTGCCGATATGGCTACGGACATAGATGCAGCCCGGTTGCTGATCTACAGGGCTGCCTGGTTAACCAGGAAAGAAGGACACGCTCCTCCTAAGGAAGCGGCAATGGCCAAGCTTTTCGCCTCCGAGGCAGCTCACAGGGTTTGCCACAAAGCCGTTCAGATATTCGGTGGCTATGGCTATACTAGAGACTTTGCCGTGGAGCGCTACTACCGTGACCAGAGAATAACTGAGATTTACGAAGGGACCTCGGAGATGCAGAGGTGGACAATTGCCCGCCAGGTATTGGGTGTAAAGTGAGGGGCTAATTATGTTTACAGAGAAAACCTTGCAAGAAGTAGGGGAGGGTAAGAAGAGATGGGAGAAGGAAGCAGGAAAGGCCAAAAGACAAAAGGCTGAGAAGGGAAAGAGATTTTCCACCGTTTCCGACCTTGAGATAAAGGAAATTTATACCCCGGAAGATATCAAGGACCTGGATTTTGCCAGGGATATCGGCTATCCCGGCGTTTTCCCCTTTACCAGAGGATGTCAACCCACGATGTATCGGGGGCGGGAATGGACCTTTCGCATGTTCTCCGGGATGGGCAGTGCCGAGGATACTAACAAAAGATGGCATCACCTGCTTAAAGAAGGCGAGACGGGGCTGAGCACTGCCTTCGACTTCCCTACCTTGATGGGATATGATTCCGATTCGCCCCGAGCTAGAGGTGAGTGTGGGAAATGTGGCGTGGCCATTGATACCCTGAGAGATTTCGAGATTCTGACCCATGGAATTCCTCTGGATAGTGTCACTACTTCTATGACTATCAATCCCCCTGCCTCCGTACTTTGGGCAATGTATCTGGTTGTCGCTGATAAATCGGGGATAAGCTGGGATAAAATCGGGGGCACGATTCAAAACGATATGCTCAAGGAATTTATTGCCCAGAAAACATTTATGCTCCCGCCCGAGCCATCAATCAGGCTGATAAGCGATACCATCGAGTTCGGTACCCAACATGTTCCCCTGTGGAATCCTGTAAGCATTAGCGGCTATCACATTCGGGAGGCAGGCTCCACTGCTATCCAGGAATTGGCTTTTACCCTGGCTGATGGGATAACCTATGTCCAGGATATCATTGAGAGAAAGAAGCTGGATGTTGATTCCTTTGCCCCTCGTCTTTCTTTCTTCTTTAATTCTCATCTCGATTTCTTTGAAGAGATTGCCAAGTTCAGGGCAGCGAGAAGGATGTGGGCTGGAATTATGAGAGATAGATTCAAAGCTAAGAATCCTCGCTCCTGGTGGATGAGGTTCCATACTCAAACGTCAGGTTGCTCTCTAACCGCCCAACAGCCCTACAATAATATTATAAGGACCACCACTCAAGCCCTGGCCGCGGTCCTGGGTGGGACGCAGTCTCTACATACCAATGCTCTCGATGAGACCCTGGCTTTGCCCTCTGAATTTGCTGCTACCATTGCTCTGCGCACCCAGCAAATCCTCGCCGGTGAAATAGGTGTCACTAACACCATCGACCCCCTGGCCGGGTCTTATTTTATAGAGTCTTTGACCAACCAGATGGAGGAAAAGGCCTGGGAATACATCGATAAGATAGACAATATGGGAGGCATGCTTACTGCTATTGATAAAGGTTTTCCCCAAATGGAGATTGCCGATGCTGCCTATCATTACCAGCGGCAAATAGATAAGGGGGAGAAGGTCATGGTGGGGGTGAATAAATATGTTATTAAAGAAAAGGCTCCTCCCGAGATACTGAGAATAGATGAGGAGGTCGAAGAAAAGCAGATTGCCAGGTTACAGAAAGTAAAGAAGGAGCGGGATAACCGCAGGGTGGTTCAAATTTTGAGCGATCTTCGCGCTGCTTCCAGGACGGACAAAAACTTAATGCCCTATGTGATAGAGGCAGTAAGGGAATACACTACCGAGCAGGAAATCTGCGATGTCTGGAGAGATGTTTTCGGGGAATATCGAGACCCTGGATTTTATTAAAGTTCCCCTCTTAAGTTAAGAGGGGTCAGGGGAGTTATGAACCCCCTCTCCCTCGAAGAGAGTCCCCTCTCCACTTGCTGGAGAGGGTTAGGGTGAGGTAGGGTGAGGGTGCAATCGATACTAACCCCCTCTTAAGATAAGAGGGGCAAGGGGAGTTATGAAGTAGTGGCGGGGCTTGTCCCCGCCAAAGGGGGAATGAGAAGGGAAGGAAAGCTTAAAATCCCCCTCTTAAGTTAAGAGGGGTCAGGGGAGTTATGAAGAAATGGGGGGTCGTCCCCGCTCTGTAGTGGCGGGGCTTGTCCCCGCGAATCTGGGGATAAGAGAGGACGGAAAGCTTAAAGTTCCCCTCTTAAGTTAAGAGGGGTCAGGGGAGTTATGAAGCCTACAAGGAGCTATCTAAAGGAAAAGACAATATGATGAACTCAGGGAAAAAGATACGGATTCTAGTTGCCAAGCCCGGCCTGGACGGACATGACCGGGGAGCAAGGGTCATAGCCAGGGCCTACCGGGACGCCGGGTTTGAAGTGGTATATACTGGCTTGCATCAGACACCGGAGCAAATTGTCGCTGCGGCATTACAGGAGGATGTTGACCTCATCGGGCTGAGCGTTCTCTCCGGGGCCCATATGTACTTATTTAAGCGGGTACTCGAGTTGCTAAAAGCCGACAAAGCTGATGATGTAATGGTCATCGGCGGAGGCATCATTCCCGAAGAGGATATTCCCAAACTCAAGAAGCTTGGAATTAAAGAAATATTTTTGCCGGGCACCTCTCTTGATAATATAGTAGGCTGGGTAAGAGATAACGTAAAGCCACGCTGCTGAAGCTAAGCTCATAGCACATCCCCTATCCAAGAAATAGCCTGAAATAACCCCTCTTGACAACTCCTCACAGCGTTGTTTAGCTTCAGAATATGTTGTTGGCAAGGCACTTCTGCTGTTCTTCTCAAGGAAATCTCAGCTAAGAAGAGAAATTGGGGAATGTCTATATTCCCAGGATGTCCTTAATTAGCCTCTTCCTTTCTTCAAAGCTAGGAAGACGCCGAGGATTTACCAATGCTGCCACATCGAAACTCATTGCGTCTATCGCCCCAGCTAAGAAGACTTTCTCCGGGTCTTTAATCTCTTGCACAAATTCTTTTACATCCTTCTTGTATTCCGCACTAACCCTCATAGACTTTGCCTTTGCTTGTATTACATCTTCGACAATTTTATCTAGCATGACTTACCCTCCTCTAACATCTATCGAGTATTTGGCTCTTCGGATATTATACTACAATCCACTCTAGTAAGAAACAGAGTTCAGGTAAGCTAATGCTTGAGACGTTGATTGAGTAATGGGATTAACTGTGAGGGGAGAGCGGAGACGTTATTCCTTTTTTGTTGCCTGTTAGGAAACTATGAGGTAAGTGTCTCGTAGTTTACCTTCCCAACTTGGTGCAGCGTTGTCTTAATACATTGTAGCTTGCTGTCATTAAAGATGGCGACGTTATACCCCTCTGCTACGGAACTTCCATAGAGAACACCGTCAACACCCATGTTCTTTATAAGTTCACAAACATATTGCAGTGGTATATATTCAAGTTCAGCTTCTTTAGGACTGACGGTTTTGGATAACTCCGTCCCTATCCGTCTTACAAACTTAAGGTATTTGCACATAAATTCTAGGTTGTCCCCAAAACGAAAGGGGTCATCTATTCTTGGATTCCTCAGATCAACTGTGCGGATTGGTTCTTTAACAAGAAATTCACCAACGGTAATCTTGTCCCCAGAAAAAGGTTTGATTTCTGCAATAGCAGTATTAGAATCTGACGATAAATATAAATATGATATTCCTTTGGGATTAGCTCTCCCATGTTGACTTTGGTTGATGAGTGGCTTCCCCATCTGAGAACAAGCTAATAGAATGCCTTGCTCCGATAGCCTAGACCTAAAAAGAGTGGAGTCAATTTCTATCATGCTTTCGAAATATGACAAGAGTTCTCCGAGCAAGTCGGTATCAATCTCTTTGGTGGGGAAATATCTGTTATTGAATTTGATTTCATTGCAGAAAGAATCCCAGTCCCTCCCTAATTTATCAGATACTTTATCTTCATCTCCCCAATATTCACCTTGTCTCACAACATAAGAATGCAAATGCTGAAAACCACCTTCTTTGGGATTATCTCTCAATGCGAATATCGCTCTCATTAGTTCCTCTTGCTTATCATAGTCGTAAATAGCGAATGTAGCCCAATCCTCACTTAGTTTTTCCCAAATGAATTGCCCGTGCCACTCTTTCAGGTCTTCCATAGGCATGAAGTCTTCAACGGTATCATAGAGTAGCACAAGCGGTAAGAATAACTCCTCAAGCTCACTTGGTTCGATACAGTAGACATTTTGGGAGCCACAAAAATCACAGTCCCCAACCTCGCCGCTTTGCGCAATATAATCTTTAAGCGTTTTATCATTGAAGCAGTTGACACAGCAATATGGCATCTTTGTTCCTAAGAATATAGATCATTTGCAGAATGGTGCTTTGATATACTGATTCTATCTCCCGCAGTAGTGGCTGTCAATTGCGGTGCATTCCTTTGCTCTATTTGTTGATGTCTTCCATTAGCGGTTCGCTAAGGATATAATGGGAATAAGGGGGGATAATTTAGATATGGGCAGAATAGAATTCAGCATAGTGACGAAGAGAGTTGAATGGCTCAAGGCAGCAGGAACAGCCAACGCAAACAGAGTGCTCCTTAAGTATCTTGCGGATGGCAAAGTCCCTGCGAAGATGCCTCGTTCCAAATGTCGGGTATGCAAGATACCTTTAACTTGGGGCAGTGGGACATATAATTTCGACCACAAGGACAATAACTCAGCCAATACAAGCCAGAAGAACTGTTTCCTAGTCTGCAGAAATGACCACGGCAAAGCCACAAGGACAAGAGTAGTCAGGGAGTATGACCCGTGGTTTGGTTCGGTCATTGGTTACAGAACTCAGAAGCTCAAGATCGGATACAAGAAAGCTGCCAAGAAGCCAGCAAGGAAAACTACCATTAGGAAGCCGACAAGCAGAACTGCTAAGAAGCCAGTAAGGAAAACTGCCCGAAGAAAGCGCTAGTTCAGTCAGCGCATTTGGAGATAAGAATATGATAGTCAAGGTTGTATCACAGCCCATTGAGGTTTCAGCCGTCAGCCAGTGACTAGGTAAGCTAGACGGGTAAGTGGCTCCATTGCGATTACGATGTATACTGGAGATGAGGAGTAGTCCACCCAGCGGATTTAGAGGAAGATAAGAGTCTAACAGATGATGGACGAGCGAGAGTTTAGGTGGTATGAAGGCAAACATGGAGTGCACCCAGATGCCTGTACGTGTCCCGTTTGTTGCGAGAAGAGAAGAAGAAATGAGGAAAAGGAGAAATTTGGGGGCAAAATAGAATGTCCGATGTGCGGCTATTTGTCTGTGAATTACGTTGAGAGACAGAAACGGTATGTGTGCTCAAACCCTGAGTGCGGGATTTCAGGACAGACGTTGTCTGAGCTGTCGCATAGGAAAAGAGCCTAGAGATTGGTATGGTGAGAGCACCCACACGATACGCTAAGAACCAGTGGGTTTGAAGGTCAGCATGAGGTTCATAAGATTCCTTATAGGTGGCTTCTTGGTCGTAGGTTCAATAATTTTCGCTGTTCTCCTTTTGTTTGGCGTAATATTTGCCGCCCTTACTAGCACTTGGTTATACCTCGTCATCTGGGCAGTGATTGATTTGACTGCTTTCATAGGTGGGGTGTGGCTTATGGCAAAAAACCGTCCTTGATAAATATATTACAGGTTTGTAACATAGTAAGACACCATTAGACAGCATCCTACTATTCCACACCCAAAAAACCCCCATCTCAAAAATTGTTCCACGAAGCCTCAAGCTATCCTCAAATTTCAGCGACCTGTGATTAACAGTTTTTTTCTATGTTGGGCTAGCTAGTGGTATAATTGAACAAAGAGGAAGTGGAGAAGCCACTAGTAGTCCTTGCAATTCTAATCGCTGGGCTGGTTCTATCTGGCTTAGGTGATGCTGCTATCTCTTTTGCTGATACTGATACCTTCAGCAACGAGGTAACTTCAGCTACGAGCAATTCTTCAACAAGTGATGAGATATTGGGGCTCAGAATAGACAATATCAATAAGAATGGGGCAGATTTCCATTGGAGTACTTCGGTTGCAACCAATGGAAGCGTAGAATACGCATATACGAAATTAGCACAGATATCGGGAAGCCAGCAGAGTGTAGCGATAAGTGTTCTTATCAAACGAGTGGAGTCAGACCCCCATTATCGACAAGAACACCATATTAGAGTGGACAATTTAGATATGTACTACCATCCCTTCGTGGAGTATACGATTAAGTCAGAGACAAGGGGCGGAGAGGTCTACACGCTTTCTGGGGAATTTGTTCTAGTCGATACGCAAGTACTTCATAGGTGGCAAAGCCCGTATTTGGTTATACCCTTGGCTGTCATCGCCGTCGCAGGATTCATACTGACAATCAGAAATCAGATTCAATCCAGAAAAGCAAAGAGAGGGGTAGCACCTCAGAATTGAGTGATGAACTCGCTCTAGTCACCCCAAAATGCATGTCCAAATCAACAACACTAACACTACTAACCTCTTAGCGTCTCACAACGTGAATGAACACATCGGCGGCACGCTGTTCTGTCCAGATTTGGAACTAACGGGGTCCTTTCTACGAGCCAACATCTTCGCGGCTGGTCATAGGGAGCACCCATGTCCCTGGGGGACACCCACTTGCCTTGTGAACATATAGCTTTGCCTTGTGAACAATCTAGCTTTGAATACCTGCTACCCAGGCATCGCTGTTGGGGCTGACCTGACGGTGCAAAACCCTCTTCTTGTTTACCAACTATAATATTTAGTGAAGTAAAGTGAAGATAAGTCATCTTGACAGACGCTTGTATGTAAGATAACATTGCACTTTATCGCGTGAAGGGGGAGCGTTGAACCGTCACCCGTATTTGGTCACTTGGGTGACGGGGAGCTAGTAGTGAAACCGGCCTAAATAGGGTCGGTTTTGTGTTTTAGAAAGGAGGTGTATTTTAGTAAAGCATTCATCTACATCAATAAAGAACATAACTGAAGGAGGAAAATTATGAAGTTTAAAATAATCATTTCGCTAATACTCGCCGTGGTAATGCTTGTTACACTGGCAACACCCGCATTGGCTGGTAGACCGGCAAAAGGATATCTGACACCATATGCTGATGAAGTACCGCCTGGTGCATTTGGAAAATATGCATTCCAAGCAACTCATGACAACTACCTCAAGGTCACTGTTGTGCTAAGAGGAGCACAGCCAAATACAATATACTGGTTGCAACTTTGGTATGGGAATGAAACTCCCTATTCTGATGGCAATAGCTGGGCGTATCAGGCCGTTATGACTAATGAGAGAGGTAGCTTAAGGTATAGTCAGATACTTGATGAGGTTTGGGGTGGTACGCAATATTTCCAACTCCAAGTGATGGCTTTTCCTTATAATTACTTGGATGATACAGCATATATGAGTGGTATTGAAACTTTTACTTTCAATTAATTATAGTTTGATAACCTGTGTAGAATAGACAGGGAGTCTCTTCGGGGACTCCCTTCCTCTTCATAGAGCTTAACTTACTCCATGCAGATTTCAAGCCAGACTGAGATTTTTCTACGAGCCAACATCTTCGTGGCCAGGCTTCGGTAGCCCCCAATGTCCCCTTCCTCGGTTCTGGCGTGGTGCCTCCCTTTCACTTGTGACGCCAGTTCCGGATAAACAAGAACAAAAGTATTGCTACAAAGGCAACTACAGTTACCCACCAGTCACTCATGACTATTTACCTATCCCCAGACTTCATTAAGAATGGATGGTTATCCTCTTCCTAATATATACCCCAGATAGCCCATCGTTCCTCCCTTTTCATTGCTCCAACTAGCGACGCCTACGCCTACTAGCTCTTCCGACTATCAATTCAAGCACTAATCCAACAAAAAACCCTAGCCCACAACCAGCGAATACTAAGACCCAATTTCCCTCAATGAGACCGATTATGAGTCCCACTACACCTCCCACTGCAACACTACCCCAAATTGCTGGCGTCATCTCGCCTATCCGAAACAAGAAAACCGCTAGCCTTACCAACAACACTCCAAGACACCCCATGTTTCAGTCCTCTCATGAGTATTCTATCATGTTGCCTTACACTCTCTTTGAGTATCTGTTCATGTCTTCCATTAGCGGTTCGCTAGGGATATAATACAATTAGAAGGAGGTGAGCATATATGCGTTATACAAGGAAGCAGAAGAAAGAAATTGGCGAATATCAAGGTCAACGACGTAACTATCGTGATGACTGGTCGGATAGGATCACCAAGGTTGTGTATCTGTGTAAGATGTGTCACAGCAGCAAAGAATATGACCTCGATGACCTTGAAGTAGACCATATCATTCCAGTCTCTGTTGGTGGGCCTGAGACACTTGATAACCTTCAGTTGCTTTGCCCGAAACACAACAAGAAGAAAGGTACCGCAATCAGGGTAAAAGGCAAGCTAATTAGGATAAAGCCTCGCACAGTTGAGAAAAAGGGCAGCACAACTAAAAAGAAGGTCAGCACGACCAAGAGAAAGCCCAGCGCAGTTAAGAAAAAGGTCAGCACCGTTAAGAGAAGGACCACCACAGCAAAGAGAAAGACCAGCACAACCAGGAGAAAGAGTAGCACCGTTAAGAGCAAGACTAAAACAGTCAAGAGAAAGACTAGCACCGCTAAGAGAAAGCGGAGGACAAATGAGTGAAGCCAGTAATAATGACCCTCCAAATCGTGAAGACCCCTTCGTGGCAATTGCCAGGTTAGTGGCCAAAGGGGAGTGGGGACTCCACGATGACCGTGGTTTGCTAATGCCTAAGGAAGAATTGATAGAGGCCTTGAAGGCACGCTATTCAAGGGATATTCAACAGCTCATTGACAACCATCTCATCGTGCCTGTTGAGCAAGACCAGTCAGGCATCCCCCTATACAATACATTGATTTGTTTTGATTTCTTGAAATTCCTTGAACGAATAGAGCAAGCTGGCTTTCCGCTTGTATTTCAACAAGCCATAGCAGAAATGTATTACGACTTGATTTGGCAATTGTGTACCGACATTGAATATGAAGTCATGCACTTCAAGCAACAGTATGGTAGAGAACCAAATAGGCTTCAGCTAGCTCACCTCAGAGTCATAAACGAATGGGCCGTATCAAATGTCATAACTAGGATGCAAGATGATATATTAGCTTGTAAACCAGAGGAATTAGATATGATCAGAAAGCGAGCTGCCAAATGGAAAAAGGCAACCTTGAAGGGAGCCAGACTTGGATATGCTGAGGGTGAGATTGAGAAGATAGTCAAAGCTGTTTGGAGACCCTCGCTCCAATATTTCCGTGAAAGGGAAATAAAGGCCTTTATTGACCCCAAAGGCTATCATTGGACAAAGGAGGAGGGAAGGTTGATATGGGGAGGGCATTTTGACTTTGCATTGTGTAATGAGAAAGGAATACTTTGTTTGGCTATAGACTATCAAGGTAAGGGGCATTACGGGAAGATGAAGGATGAAACCCGCTATGCTAATCGGCGTGATGCTGCAAAACGGAGTCTCTGCGAAAAAGCTGGCGTTCCTCTAATACAACTAAGTGCCGAGCATGCATTTCTGGGAAATCATCAGAAACTGTTTCAACATTTCTTGGCGGTATTTCGTGATAGGAGGCATGATTATACACCTGTTGTTGCCTTACTGCGTGAACGAGTACACTTGGACTCTTCCGATTCAACTCTGACTGACCATCGTTTGGCAAACCTTCTACATAGACTAGACATATATGAGATGCAAGGAAACGGTAACAGCATATTAGTCCTGCTATGGGAGTTGCATCAAATACAAGCTCCTTTGTCCTCGCTCCCAACGATGCTTGACAAGCTAGATCGAACAGAGTCTCCCGACCTTCATGGAGTCTAGTCCTAAGCCCAACTGGGTCTTTCCTACGAGCCAACATCTTCGCGGCCGGGCTTAGATAGCCCCAATGTCCGTAAGGAACACCCCCTCGCATTGTGAATAATCTAGCTTTGAACCCCTGCTACCTAGCACTATGTCCCTAGATTGCCAAAAGTGAACAATCCTGACTGCGGTTACATGTCGCCCCGTTGCGAGCTACACGTAATTATCGCATACTGCCATTACGCGCATATATGCAATTTGTGTTGTTTTCTAGCTTCAATTTGAGCATAAATTATACATTACGAACAGAAAAACTCTGCGCTCGATGTTCCCGAAAACTCAAAGGAAACCAGTGTGACGCTAAAAGGAAACAACGGTGGTCTTGGCGGTCTCGTGGAGGATCTTATTGCTCGAATCTCTAATCTCCGGCCCCACTAGTCAGTCGTCAGTAGGCACACGTAACATAGTGTCATTGCGAGGCCCGACCTGTCGGGCCGTGGCAATCTCGTTGCACAGTAGCCAGTGGTCAGTAGTCAGTATCTCCAATCTCTAATCTCTAATCCCCTGGGGGAAGAAGTGACATTTTCCCCTTGTTCCAATGAAGAATTCATGCTAATTTCTGATTGGAACTCATGTGCTACCCTGACGAATTAAGTCCCGCGGGTGAAGTTGCTGAAAACGTGACTGCAAACCAAACACAGATTAAAAGTAAGCGCGGTGGCCAGAAAGGCAACCTGAATGCCCGGAAGCATGGCTTCTATTCCAGTACCCTTAGCCCTGCCGAAACATCCCAACTGTGGAACATTACCAATCTGGAAGGCGTTGACCCTGAAATAGCGTTCATTCGCGTCAAGTTACAGTCTTCCCTTCGGTACGACCCTGGTAACCGCCGCATAATCAGAGAAGCCTCCAGATTACTCGTAAAATGGTATTCGGCAAATTACCGGCTGGACCCAACCGACCGCAACTACCTGAAAACTATTGTCGAGAATCTTTTGGAAATTGCCTCCATGCGTCAGTCCGCCAGCCCACGGCGCGCAAAAATAAATGGCAACCCGACGAAACGAATCGTGTGTATTTTAAGGGTTAAATGTGCCGGAGGTAATCGCCTTGCGTACGAGAAAGAGCTATTGAACTCCAGAAAAAAAGGTGATTTTTACAAAACGAATCATCCCGGAAAGGGAAACAACGGTGGTCTTGGCGGTCTCATGGAGGATCCTATTACCATCCAAACAACAACATTTTTCGCATATATGCCCAGAATGACATTATCGAAAGTCTTCCGCTCCCCTTGTTTACCAGTCACAAAGTCTGAGGTAAGATACTCCAGCCTCGCAGGGGTAACTCGGTGGTAGAGTTGCTACCTTCCGGGCAGGGTGTCAACTGCAGTGCGATGTTTTCCTTTGCTCTATTTGTTCATGTCTTCTCTCTAAGGTTGGCTGGTGGTATAATTGATTTAAGAGGGGGTTGCAGTGAAGAGGGTGGTCACTGTAATCGTCCTTGCAATCTTTGTGGTAGGGGTAGTCTTACTTGGCTTAACTGATACGGACATTTCCGTTGCTGATACCAGCGTTCCCAATAATGAGGTAGCTAGTAGTGTAAGCAGCGGTGACTATCACTCTCGGATTTGCTAGACTAACCTTACTTCTGATACCCTTACAATAAAATATTCTAGGATTCGATAGGTAATGGCAAGACAGAGACACCTAAAAAATGCTCCCATAGTTGAAGCAATTGTTGATTTTCGAGTAAAACTGCCAACTGAATTCGAAGTGACAACATTTGCCTCAATAAAGGAAAAACTGGGCAATAGTTATCCACAGATGGAAGAGAGGCGAGAGATTGAGGCTGGCATTAAGGTGGAGGGCAAACAGGTTGAGCACATTGTTAAAGAAAAGGGGCTTCAAGGTTACTTCTTCAAGTCGCCTGATGGTAAGAATGTCGCACAATTCAGAAACGACGGGTTTACCTTCAGCCGTCTGGAGCCCTATACGGAGTGGCAGGGTGTCTTAGCAGAAGCTAAGAAACTTTGGGAACTCTATAAGAATAGAGCCTCTCCAGTCCTAATTACAAGAATAGCTGTACGCTACATAAACCAGTTAGGTATTCCATTGCCAATTGAAGACTTAGCGAAGTATCTGAATGCACCTCCTACTATTCCTCAAAATTTTCCACAAGAATTGTGTCATTTCTTAACTAGAGTTACTGTACGTGACCCGAAGTTTGACATAAGGGCCCATGTTATTCAGGCACTTGAGAAGGGTTCGAAGCGGGGTTCTGTTACCATTATCCTGGATATTGACGTGTTCAAGCAGAAAGAGTCGGGTTTTGGAGAGCGTGAAATATGGCAGACCTTTACGCAACTTCGACGTTTGAAAAATCGAATATTCTTTGATAGCATAACCGAAAAGACTGCGAGGTTATTTGAATGACAACATGTGTTGCGACATTGAATAGCAGCTTTCTTGCGTTTCCTAGGAATTTGGGTATAAGCCCTGGTGCAAAGGCAGTTAGAAGGCAAACTAGGGAGTTGCAAGATATATCTGACCAGAGCGTGACAATAGGGTGGCATTATAGGCAAATAGCCGAGAAGCTTTTCATGACAGCCGCCGAGTCCCGTGTGGATGATTGGGACAGCTATGGAGCTAGGCCTGTTGATGCGAAGTCTCTTCTTAATGCTATGTGGTTCGCACATTTGCTACCTATGACCGTTCCTATACCCGAAATTTATGTTGACCCAGACGGTGAAATAGCGTTTGAATGGTGGCTCAGTCCTCGTAGAATCTTCTCTGTAACCGTAAGAAGAAATAATGAATTAGCGTATGCAGGACTCTTTGGGGTCAACAAGGTTTATGGAGTAGAGCACATTGATGACGAATTGCCTGAGACTATCCTAGATGAAATATACAGAGTTTTTTCAGAGCAGACTACTTATGCAACTAGCAAGCACGGTTAGTCCCAGCGAATCTTTAGCACGCTATCTTACTAGCAGCAAGCATTATGGCACTAAAATGCAGGTGGTTAAGCCAGCAGCCTTCCTACCACAACCGCCCAACTATTGTCTCTCTGTCTTTCGAGTTGATGGACTTACTACGGAGCATGTCTGTCAGATTGGTCAACAAAAAGTGATAAGCAAAAGACCTGGACGTACGCTTCATGGGTTCGCTAATATAGTGGCTCAGGCATTTCTGGATGCGAATTTGATTATAGACCCTGATAATAACCCACCTCGACACGCATCCGTTGTAGGATGGCCTAAAGAGAAGCCACAGCAAATGTCGATTGCCCAAGAGCTTGCAGCAAGTGCTGAGTTAGTACCTTGCTCTCATTAATCACACTGTGATGCTATCTAATTGCCCTTGTCATTCCCGAATTCTTTTTGCACGCAGACTAACATGTTAGTAGCCGCCTTTAGACGGGTAGTTAGAAAAGACTGCAATAAGAGAGCGAACTGAAAGCCACTACAAGAAAGCTCCCATATCGCAATATCTACGCTCCAGACGATTTTTATATGAGTCAATCGTATCCCCGCTAGTCTTAGGTAGCACCAATGTCTCCTTCCTCAGTTCTAACGTGGTGCTTCCTTTTCACTTGTGACGCCAATTCCAGATAAACAAGAATAGAAGTATTGCTACACCAGCAATCACAATTGCCCACCAGTCACTCATGACTATTTACCTATCCCCAGACTTCATTAAGAATGGATGGTTATCCTCTTCCTAATATATACCCCAGATAGCCCATCGTTCCTCCCTTTTCATTGCTCCAACTAGCGACGCCTACGCCTACTAGCTCTTCCGACTATCAATTCAAGCACTAATCCAACAAAAAACCCTAGCCCACAACCAGCGAATACTAAGACCCAATTTCCCTCAATGAGACCGATTATGAGTCCCACTACACCTCCCACTGCAACACTACCCCAAATTGCTGGCGTCATCTCGCCTATCCGAAACAAGAAAACCGCTAGCCTTACCAACAACACTCCAAGACACCCCATGTTTCAGTCCTCTCATGAGTATTCTATCATGTTGCCTTACACTCTCTTTGAGTATCTGTTCATGTCTTCCATTAGCGGTTCGCTAGGGATATAATGCAATTAGAGGGACGATTATTGAGAAAAGCAGCAGGTATTCTGTTAATAATCTTTGGTGTGGCAGCGATAAGTCTTTCTATTGTTAGTGTGAGTGGGTTAATTACCTATTACACTAAATACAATCAACAGCCCCCTCCCGATTATTTGTATATCACTACTGCTACTTTAGGCCTATTCTTCATTACTGGAGGAGTCTTCTGCCTTAAGAGAAAATATTGGGGAGTATGCTTCACTTCAAGCCTTCTTCTCCATATTCTCATGACGCTGTTAATCTTTGTCTTTCCCTGGGTATTCTTCTTGTGGTTGTATCTCAGCCCAGTGTGGATTCTCCCATTGATATTCATCTGTCTCAGAAAAAGTGAATGGGCAGAATCTCAGCGTTGACTGGATTCTTTCTACGAGCCAATATCTTCGTGACCAGGCTTAGTAACACCGAAGGCCCTCGGGACATTGCTCTTGCCTTGTGACTAATCCAGCTTTGAGTACTTGTCCAGTAGGCACACGTAACATAGTGTCATTGCGAGGCCCGACTTGTCGGGCCGTGGCAATCTCGTTGCACAGTAGCCAGTGGTCAGTAGTCAGTATCTCCAATCTCCACTCTCTAATCTCTATTCGGGGAAGAAGTGACATTTTCCCCTTGTTCCAATGAAGAATTCATGCTAATCTCTGCTTGGAACTCGTGTGCTACCCTGCCAAATTAAGTCCCGCGGGTGAGGTTTCTGAAAACGTGACTGCAAACCAAACACAGATTAAAAGCAAGCGCGGTGGCCAGAAAGGCAACCTGAATGCCCGGAAGCATGGCTTCTATTCTAGTACCCTTAGCCCTGCCGAAACATCCCAACTGTGGAACATTACCAATCTGGAAGGCGTTGACCCTGAAATAGCGTTTATTCGCGTCAAGTTACAGTCTTCCCTTCAGTGCGACCCCGGTAACCGCCGCGTAATCAGAGAAGCCTCCAGACTACTCGTGAAATGGTATTCGGCAAATTACCGGCTGGGCCCAACCGACCGCAACTACCTGAAAACTATTGTCGAGAATCTTTTGGAAATTGCCTCCATGCGTCAGTTCGCCAGCCCCCACGGCTCAGGACAAACCGACGAAACGAATCGTGTGTATTTTAAGGGCTAAATGTGCCGGAGGTAATCGCCTTGCGTACGAGAAAGAGCTATTGAACTCCAGAAAAAAAAGTGATTTTTACAAAACGAATCATCCCGGAAAGGGAAACAACGGTGGTCTTGGCGGTCTCATGGAGGATCCTATTACCATCCAAACAACAACATTTTTCGCATATACGCCCAGAATGACATTATCGAGAGTCTTCCGCTCCCCTTGTTTACCAGTCACAAAGTCTGAGGTAAGATACTCCAGCCTCGCAGGGGTAACTCGGTGGTAGAGTTGCTACCTTCCGGGCAGGGTGTCAACTGCAGTGCGATGTTTCCCTTTGCTGTACTTGTCCATGTCTTCCGTTAGCAGTTCAGCAGGGATATAATGGGATTGAAGGGAGGTTCAAATGAATTATAGAAGGCTGTCTTTTGGAGAAAAAGTAAAAGGTTTTGTGGGAGCCCCGTTAAGCACGTTCAATAATGTGGAAGCTGAAGCGCTGGGAAGTGCTCTGAAATACTTCACAATATGGGTTGTAATATACGCAATTCTGCGAACGATAGGTTTCTATACATTAGAGAGGCGAGTTTTTCAGACACTATTGGATTTGCTTGGATCAAGCGATGCCGCAGTATACCGTTTTGACCCGGTTACATTTGCTCTGCTAGCCGTGGTTGGTGCCTTTGCTAGCCTTTTCATAAGTGGGTCATTGACACACCTATTTGTACGGGCTTTCGGTGGGAGAAAAGGCTACGGGAACACCATAAAAGCATTTGCATATGGCAATACTCCGCTCTTCCTGTTTGGCTGGATACCGTTTGTAGGAATGCTATTTCCGCTCTGGGCACTGGTATTAAACATAATCGGCATAAAGCAACTACATGAAGTATCTACAGGCAGAGCAATTGGCGCGGTGCTACTTGGCATAGTAGCATTAGTAATCATTGTAGTCTTAATAGTGCTGTTCGTTGTGCTACTTGTTGTTGTCTCGGTAGCTGGGTAGTATGATTTATGCCACCAAATCTTTTATGACCATAGTCGTGATGTCCCGTACAGCCGGTGTCAAATAGTGGCCAGGCTGAAGACAAAGGTTGCTGTAAGAAGGCACAGCACAGCCAGCGAATTTGGAGAGGATGGGCATTGTCTAAGCAGATGAGGGAAGGGACGAAATGAGAATAGCAGCAGGTATTCTGATGATAATCTTCGGTGTGGCACGGCTAATCCCTTTGGTTCTTCTTGATTTGAGGTACAGTGGTATTCACGCCTCTGGCGACCCTTACTTCCTTTCCCTCTTCATTTCTGCTGCATTTGTTGTTACTGGTGGGGTCTTCTGCCTTAAGAGAAGATATTGGAAACTATGCTTCTCTTCGGCTTTGGTAGCCGTTCTCCTTATCGTCTATTATGTGGCTGGTGGTGCTTATTTAACAGCTGCTTCTTCAGGGTTATTTTGGCTTTTCACCGCTATGGGGACTCTCCCAATAATCTTCGTCTGTCTTACGAAGAAAGAGTGGCAAGAAATACAAGGGTAACTGGATTTTTTCTACATGAGACCATTAAATCATAATACACATAGTGAACTCGAGATAATCGGTGAAAAAAGGATATGGACATGGACATGGACATGGAGGATGAGCGCAAACGAGCTATGAATTCATTGCGGGCAATCAAAGAGAGTCTGGAATATAGTATGTGTGATATAGAGAGTCCCTTGATCACAGAGTATCATTCTGCACTTGATAAGCTGGAAAAAACAGGCATTGATGTGGTGGATTTCCGCATACCTGACTCCTGGGTTCAGGGACCTGATATTCCGTCAATTTACTCTCGACAGTTTGGCGGCCCGAGAGTCAGGAGAGAGCTATTCTTAATCAAGCTAGATTCTCTTCTGGAATATTTGCCATAGACTGTGACCCGCTATAAGAAGAGCTCTATGTTTGAATATCTACGCTCGGAATCTTGGTGATATAAGGGGACGGTAGAATGAGAATAGCAGCAGGTATTATGTTGATAATCTTAGGTGTGTTCGGGCTAATCGGTCTGATTATTGGTCTGAGTGATTTTGGTATTCATCTCTCTATCCTTCCCTTTATCCTATGGCGAATTGTTTTCGGTGCATTTCTTGTTGCTGGTGGGGTTCTTTGCCTTAAGAGGAGATATTGGGGACTATGCTTGGCTTCGGCTTTGCTTGCACTTTTCATTGGGATTTCTTTTGTTGTGGAGCCGTTACTGCATGGACATCTTCTTATGACTTGGGATACTTGGATTCTGGTCGTTGGGGCGGTCATCTCAACAGTATTCATTTCCGGCACGAAAAAAGAGTGGCAGAAATCTCAAGCCTGATTGGATTTCTCTACGAGCCAATATCTTCGTGGCTGGGCTTAAATAGCACCAATGTCCCTGGGTTCTGGTGTGGCGCTTCCTTCTCACTTGTCCCCATTTACCCTCCGATGGTGTTGCTCCTATGCTTATTCAAGGCTATAATTGAATCAAGAGGTGGTTGAAGTGAAGAGGCTGGTCACCGTAGTCACCCTTGCAGTCCTTGCGGTAGGGTTAATCCTACTTGGTTTAGGTGATACGGACATTTCCATTGCTGATACCAGCGTTCCTGATAATGAGGTAGCTAGTAGTGTAAGCAAGGCGGGCAATTCTTCTGCAAGCGCTACAATTACGATGACTGGAGTATTTAATGAGTAGCCCAACCAGTGGATTTGGAAAGGAGGAACACTCATGGCAAGCAACGAACTTCAGATGATTATCGACGCATTTAGATCGCGTCCCAATATGGCAGACCTCAGTATTGAAGAACAGCGTGCCCAAATGGAGGTTAACTTGACACAATTCCAACTTCCAACGGACGTACGTTGTGAACCAGTCGATGCAGGAGGTGTTCCCGCCGAGTGGATTACTACTCCTGGTGCAGTGGCTGAACGGGTTATCTGCTACCTCCATGGCGGTGGTTATGTACTGGGTTCAATTAATACACACCGTGAGTTGGCTTCTCGATTGTCGCGAGCGGCGAGTGCTAGAGTCCTCATCCTCGACTACCGGCTTGCCCCGGAGAACCCGTTCCCAGCGGCGGTGGACGATTCCACAGCATCCTACCGCTGGCTCTTTTCTATTGGGATAGATCCTGCTCGACTAGTAATTGCCGGCGAATCTGCTGGTGGAGGTCTGACTGTAGCAACACTCGTGGCATTACGAGATGCTGGTGAACCACTACCAGCGGCAGGGATCTGTCTTTCACCATGGGTTGACCTGGAATGCCTGGGTGAGTCTATAGTTACTAAGGCAGAGATAGACCCTGTAGTAAATAAAGATCATATACTGATGTTGTCGAAGGCTTACCTTGAGGACACCGACCCTTGTACGCCCTTAGCATCTCCCCTATATGCAGACCTTACGGGTTTACCCCCGCTGTTGATTCAGGTAGGAACTGCAGAATGCCTATTCGATGATGCCATGCGCTTAGCTGACCATGCAAGAGCCGCTGGCGTGGATGTCACTCTAGAACCGTGGGACGATATGATCCATATGTGGCATATGTTCGCTGCTATACTCCCGGAAGGACAGCAGGCAATTGATAGGATTGGCGAATTCATCCGCCAACACACATGATAACGAGATAACTGCCAGCCGAGTTGAAGCGAGTAACGCTTAGGCAAGTGCGACGATAACGATTACGATGTATGCCGTGTCCGATGAGTAGCTCAAGTTGCGGATTTGGAGTGTCAGAATGAGGCTATCGAGATATGGCGAGCTAGACCTTAACCTTCCCCCAGTGTGGTCATGATGGTATGGTCTTGAGAGCTTCTAACTATATCGTTATATAAAGAATAAATAGGAGGAATAAAAAATGGAGAAAACTTGGAAGCCGACAACTGCGGGCATACTCTCTATTATTTCAGGAGCCATTGGTGTGACCTTATGTATAGTAGTTGTTGTGCTCGGTAGCACCATAGGCGCATTCTTTGGATTTGAAGTAGTATGGGGATGGAGTACCTTTGCTATTCCCTTAATCATATCGGGGATAATTGCCATAGTAGGTGGTATCTATGCGTTGAGAAGAAAGATTTGGGGACTGGCGCTTGTCGGGTCTATCTGCGCACTCATTGGTCCTGGGAGTCTTCTCGGGTTACTCGCCATTATATTCGTCAGCTTGGGGAAGGGCGAGTTTAAGTAAAGTCCAAAACTGCTGCTGTGGCTGACGAATAGCCCAGCCAGCGGATTTGGAGAATTGGTTCTTATTCCTAAGGCGATTAGAAGGCAATGACAGGCAGAACCTCTAATTAAGTCCGAGAAGACTGTGATATGATTTGACAAACGTGCGGAACAGTGTTATATTATTACTAAGTACTACCCCTGTTGCTTCGGCGGCAGGGTCAAGGCCACCTCACGGTGGCCTTTGTTTATATTCAGGGAAAGGTGATGATAACAAACGTTTACATAGATGGGTTCAATCTCTACAACCGAGCCGTGAAGGACACCCCCTTCAAGTGGCTTGACCTCTCCAAGCTCTGCCAGGCTCTCCTGCCACGCCATCAGATTCACCGTATCCGATACTTTACTGCACTAGTACACTCCAGACCCAATGACACTCAGGCTCCGCAAAGGCAACAGATATACCTTCGGGCGCTCAGAACCATCCCGAACCTCACGATGGAGTTTGGGCAATTCCGTTCACGCATAAAAGAGAGGCCACTAGTAACTTCTATACCTGGTCAGCCAAGAAATGTTATGGTTCATGACACAGAAGAGAAGGGAACGGATGTCAATTTGGCAACCTATCTTCTGATGGATGGGTATGAGGATGATTATGAGCAGGCTCTTGTCATCTCGAATGACGCCGACTTAGCGTTGCCCATAAGCATAGTGCGCGACAAGCTCCAGCGTCCTATTGGTATCGTAAATCCAAATATCGACCCCAAGGAAGTGATGCCGAAGGAGCTCAGGGATGCCGCAACTTTCAACAGGCGCATACGTAAGAGTGTGTTGGTGCAATGCCAGTTCCCGCCAACACTACAAGATATGATTGGCACTATCACCAGGCCCAGTACTTGGTAATTTGCCAGAAGCTAGCAATGTCAAACTGTTAGACATCGTTGGCTTATGCTCAAATCGTAGCGAGAAATTTGGCGTCATTTGTTTGGGGCGAATCAGGACATGACGACAAGTTTTAGGCCTGACTGGATTTTTCTACGAGCCAACATCTTCGTGGCTAGGCTTAGGTAGCACCAATGCCCCCGGGGGGGTACTCCCCTTACCTTGTGAATAATCTAGCTTTGAACATCTGCTACATAGACAGGCGCTCTCACCGCTGAGTACATACGCTGGAGTTTAAGTCATCCTACAGTAAACGGAGATTCATTCTGGGTAATAGTGATTATTGACGAATCCTGCTGGATCCGCGGCAGTGGGTTTGTCTGGAAGGATGAACCAAACTCTATTGGGTTTGCCTCCACCTAGGCTGGGATTTTTGTACCCTTCCGCGGCCAGCCACTTAATGACCTCATCAGAGCGCCAGGACGACCCGTAATCGACGAAGCATTTGTATTGAAAGCCAATATTTCTGGGATGGCGTATCGCTGCATGCCATCTGCCTGCGCGACCTTCCTTAAACCAGTTAACTCTGTTGATGATGGTTCCATCGTCATTGCGTGCATGGATGACTCCGAATTTGAATTCAGGCCCTTGAATTCTGGATGACATCGGTAGCTCCACATTGAACACTTCCGTGGTAGCCCGTTGTACCGACCGCTGCCAGACCCACAGGAAGATACCCAGGATGGCCCCAGTAATCACACCAGACAGTACCCCAGCAACAACTGCAATGGGCACTTCGGGAAAGCCTCCCATTACGAGCTCCGAGCCGTTGGAAAGATGGGCGTAATCGTCATTCTCCCTGTAATTCCTCTGTCGATTTTTACGTTGGCTCTCACTGTTAGCCTTATTATAGATAACATCTGAAGACTAAACAACATACTGTAATTTTAAAGGTCAATAGCTCCAGCTGAGTTCCTTTTACTACATCCGTAAGAGAGAATATAATTGTGGCTAGTCATAGGCAGCATCAATGTCCCTGGGGGATACCCCCATGCCAATATGTGAACTTCCAGCCTTGCCTTGTGAACAATCTAACTTTGAATACCTGCTTACTAGGCATCGCTGTTGCAGCTGACCTGACGTTGCAAAACCCTCTTCTTGTTTACCAACTCTAAGATTTGAGGTAAAATAGATTCAGTTTCGCGGGAGTAACTCAGTGGTAGAGTTCCTGCCTTCCAAGCAGGGTGTCGCGGGTTCGAATCCCGTCTCCCGCTCCACACAAGTTTGGTGGCCATGAAAATGAGATATTTCGTGGCCGAAAGAGTGGGCTCGTAGCTCAGGGGCAGAGCGGCCGGCTCATAACCGGTTGGTCGCAGGTTCGAATCCTGCCGAGCCCATTTTAAAGCAAACCAAATGGGAAGCCGGTGCAGTTCACAAACTTTGCTCAATAGCCTTTTCTTTACTTACGTCTCCCATTGGTCAGGGTATCCTGTGTGTGACAGGTTGATTTTAAGGCAATTCTGTCGATGCCAAAGTCCATTATCAATCGGTGGTGATAGATAATAGTAGGAAGATATTGACAATAATCAGGGGCAGTGTATAATGTAATATACATAGTGTACCGATGTATCGGGAACTGGTCAAATGCCTGACAAAACCATAACCTATGAAGGGCTAACACCTGGTTACAAATTTCCTCCTGCCGTCTATGAATTGAGTGCCTCCTTCGTCTCCAAATATCTGAAAGCGGTGGATAGCGTTGATGATGGATTTGTTCCCCCTTTGGCCATTACAGCCTGTGCCATAGCTGCTATGACAAAGTCTATTCCCCTGCCACCTGGAACTATCGCTATACATGCTTCACAAGAATTAGAGTTTTTCAAGCTGATGTCCATTGGCGCCACTATAGAGTGTCACATAGGAGTGGCACAAAAGATAGCTCGGGGCAAGATGAGTATGTTAATCCTGGAGATCGAGGTTTTTGACAAAAGCAAAGAGAAGGTGCAATCGGGGAGGGCAACTATAGCATTGCCCGCCTAGGAAAGAAATGCTAACAGAGATTCAAGAAGGGAAGGCTCTTAATCCTGTGGTAAGACATATCACCCAGGAGAAAATTAATCTTTATGCTGAGGCATCGGGTGATTTTAATCCCATCCACGTAGACGAGTCTTTTGCTGCTAAGACTCCTTTGGGTGGAACTATCGCTCATGGTATGCTTAACTTAGCTTATGTATCGGAGATGATGACTTCGGCTTTTGGTCGAAGCTGGCTGTCTGGGGGTAAGCTTCGAGCAAAGTTTAAAGAGTCGGCACGCCCTGGAGATACTCTGACTATCAACGGTAAGATTGATTGCATTGAACAGAAAGATGATGTATCATACGCAAATTGCAGTTTTGAGTGCCGTAATCAAAAAGGCGAAATAATAGTCACAGGGGAGGCAATAATCAAGTTATCAAGTGATAAGAGATAGGAATATGACTCAAAATGGCAGAATAAGGGTGGCTGTGGATGCCATGGGTGGTGATCATGCCCCTGAAGAAATAGTTAAGGGGGCGGTTCTTGCAGCTCAGAAGGACGATGTAGAAATCTTCCTGGTGGGCACCGCAAACATTCTAGAAAAGGAATTAGCCAAGTACAAATTCACCAACGGTTCATCCATCCATGTTGTCGAAGCCAGCGAAGTTATCAGGGAAAATGAGTCGCCGGTTGACGTAATTCGTCGCAAGCCTAATTGTTCTGTTGCCGTAGCGGCAAAGATGGTAAGATCGGGCGAAGCAGATGCATTATTGAGTGCTGGGTCTACTGCAGCGGCTGCAATAAGTGCCATTCAATTTATGGGCATGGTGGATGGAGTATATCGTCCGGCACTTGTTGGCTCTCTGGGTAGCTTTGCACCGAATACTGTGATGGTAGACCTCGGAGCTAATGTAGATTGCAAGCCACATCAATTTCTGATTTTTGCCATCGCTGGCTCGGTCTACGCTAAGAAATTCCTTAACATCAGTGACCCTAAAATAGCTTTGCTAAGCACGGGGAGTGAAGAAAGCAAAGGGAGTGACGCAGTGCGTGAAGCTTATTCACTTCTCAAAAATAGTGGGTTGAACTTCGTTGGCAATATAGAAGGCAGTGATATCTTAAACGGCAAGGCCAATGTCATTGTCTGTGATGGCTTTGTAGGCAATGTTCTTTTAAAGTTTTATGAAAGCATCGGGAGTTACGCCCAGGTTTGGACAGAGCGAAAGCTGAAAAAGTACCCACCTATACGTGCCTTAGTTAGATTATTGTTTAAGGGATTGTTCCCGGCAGCCAAAATATCTAGGGAAACCGAGAAGCGAGTTGGTGGCATTTTGTGGGGCGTTGATGGGGTTGTGAAGATAGCGCATGGAGCTAGCCGAGCGCCCCAAATAGCTAATGCTATAGAAAGCGCCAAGGAAGCGGTAAAAGCCGGGGTTGTGGAAAGTTTGAAATCGGAATTAGCAAAATTCAACCAGGGAGGTAAATTATGACTATTGAAGAGCAGATAAGAGAAATCATAGCCAAAATTACTCGTGTTGATAAGAGCATTATCACTCGAGAAAGCACATTTAAAGAGATTAAGGCGGATTCCCTGGATGTAGTGCAGGCATTGGTAGCAGTGGAAGAGACCTTTGGGATTGAGATCCCTGACGAGGAGGCCCAGAAGTTTCAGAACTTCGGCGACTTTGTCTCCTATGTAGAGAATCGGGTAGCACAAGGTGAGAAGGTTTAGATATGTCTCTTGAGGGGAAGCTGGCTTTAGTTACAGGCAGTGGACGGGGCATTGGTCGGGCGATTGCTTTAAAACTTGCTTCCCAGGGTGTAGATATTATTGTCAACTTTTTTCGCCACCGTGGGAGCGCTGAACAAACAGCTAAAGATATCGAGGCTCTGGGAGTGAAAGCTGAAGTCATCCGAGCCAATGTAGGAGACCCGGCAAAGGTAGATGAAATGTTTGATATGATTGGCAATAAATTTGGCCGCCTGGATATCTTGATTAGCAATGCTGCTTCAGGCGTAGGTCGCCCTGTAGTGGATATAGATGTTAAGGCCTGGGAGTGGACTATGGACATCAACGCCAGAGCCCTTTTGCTCTGTGCCCAGAGGGCAGCCAAACTAATGGAGGGCAGGGGTGGTAAGATAGTAAGCATCTCTAGCCTGGGTTCGCGCTTTGTCTTGCCCAATTATACTGTCGTTGGAGTCTCCAAAGCTGCCCTGGAAGCTTTAACTCGTTACCTGGCAATAGAGCTGGCTCCTCTAGACATTTGCGTTAATGCTGTAGCTGCTTCTGCCGTGGAGACAGAGGCATTGAAGTTCTATTTCAAAGAGGGGTTGGTAAAAGATAATCGTCAAGTAACACCAGCGGGAAGAATGGTGATTCCCGAAGATGTCGCTAATGTAGTGACTTTTTTGTGCAGTGAAGAGGCCTTTATGATAAGAGGACAAACTATTATTGTTGATGGAGGCACCTCTGTAGGGCTCTTTGCCCTCGCAGGAAAATGAGAATAATGAACACGGCTAAAGTTTCTACAAACTCGGTAAATTTTTGGGGCACGATAAATATACCGAGAGTTGTAGTTACCGGTATGGGTACTATTAATCCCTTAGGCTTAAGTGCAGAAGAGTTTTGGGAGGGATTAGTCGCAGGAAAGTCAGCCATCGGTCCTATTACCCACTTTGATGCCAGCAACTTTCGAGTGAAAGTGGATGCTGAGGTGCATGGCTTTGATGCCACAAAGTATATGGACTTGAAGGCAATTGACCGGACCTCAAGGACTATTCAGTTTGCTATTGCCGCTGCCAAAGAAGCAATACAATCAGCCGGCCTGGATATGGCCCAGGAAAATTCTGATAGAGTAGGTGTCAGCATTTCTACTATGACGGAACAAGGCTATGTTGTTTGGGGATGGGAGCAATACCAAAAAACGGGTCCTAGGAGAGGAGCCGACCCGCTCTTCATCACCAAGTCAACTGCCAGTGCAGCATCCATGCAGGTGGGAATGATGCTGGGGGCCAGGGGCCCTAATGGCGCTGTAAATAGCCTTTGTGCCAGTGGCGCTGACGCCATAGGCACAGCGACCAATTTCATTCGCTTAGGGTATGTTGATGTGATGATAGCCGGGGGTTCTGACGCCAGCCTGGAGCCAGTTGGCGTGGCTGGAATAGATATTTTGGGAGCCCTTTCCCATGAACCTGACCCGTCCAAGGCTTGTCGCCCATTTGATCTCAACCGCAATGGTTTCGTCTATGCTGAGGGTGCCGGATTAGTTGTCTTGGAAAGCTATGAACATGCCAAGAAACGGGGTGCACCTATCTTGGCTGAAGTTGCCGGTGCCGGCTGGTCTTTTGATGCCCATGATGCAACTGCTCCTGCCCCTGAGGCTGAGGCTTATGCCATGCGTACTGCTCTGCAAAATGCCAGGGTTAAGATTGAGGAAGTTGATTATATCAACGCTCACGGCACCAGCACCAAACTGAATGATGCCTCTGAAACCAAAGCTATTAAGATAGTGTTTGGAGAGCATGCTTACAAAATTCCTATAAGCACTACTAAGTCCATGATTGGGCATGGCATTACTGCTGCCGGCGCCGTTGAAACCATCGCTGCTATATTAGTTATGAACAAAGGGATTATCCATCCAACTATAAATTATGAGACCCCTGATCCGGCCTGTGATCTGGATTATGTCCCCAATGTAGCTCGCCCGGCTCAAGTGAATGTATGTCTGAAGAACAGTTTTGGTTTGGGTGGTGAAAACTGCTGTCTGGTACTTAAACGCGTCAATGGGTAAAGACCAGTAATGGAATTGGAAGGGAAGGTAGCTCTAGTTACTGGTGCCTCTCGCGGCATAGGTAAAGTCATTGCCTTGAAACTTGCCAGCCTTGGGTCCAAGGTAGCAGTTAATTATGTGGCAATTGAAGCCAGTAATAAGGTTGATGCTGATAATTTAGTGGAGAGCATAATCCGCCTGGGTGGGGAAGCCATGGCGGTTGAAGCTGATATTCGGGATAGTGAAACAGTGAAAGCCATGGTAGAGCAGGTGACTGATAAGTGGAGCAATATTGATATTCTGGTGAACAATGCCGGAATAAATAGAGATACCCTTTTACTAAGGATGACTGATGATGCCTGGGACGATGTAATCACCACTAATTTACGGGGAGCTTACCTGTGCACCAAGTTTGCCCTGAGATCTATGATGAAGCAGGAATGGGGACGCATTATCAGCATATCTTCGGTGACCGGAATAGTAGGGAATATAGGGCAAAGCAACTATGCTGCTTCCAAGGGGGGACTTATTGCTTTCACCAAAAGCGTAGCCCGAGAGATGGGTTCCCGTAATATAACTGTCAATGCTGTAGCCCCAGGTTTCATTATTACTGGGATGACGGATAGGCTGCCTTCGGAAAGAAAAGAGGCCCTACTGGCGATGATTCCGTTGCAACGCTTTGGCCAACCTGAGGATGTGGCTGAATTGGTAGCTTTTTTAGCCAGTAAAAGAGCTGGCTATATCACGGGACAGGTCATCACCGTAGATGGTGGAGCATTTCCTTAGTCAATAACTGTTGCAAGGTGACAATCTAATGCTGCTATGGTTGTGCAAGATATCTAACCATATGCCGATATCAAGAGGGTATTGACAAAAAATTTCTTTATGTTCATAATACATCGCATTACGATACAACGATATATAAGGTATAATCTGGGTTTTGGTTTTTTCTATTCAATGCTACTATTTCCAGGGAAGTGTGACATTTCCCCTCGCAATTACGTATTGACAAAATCTTGGAGCAGCGAATTTTGATTTGGAGGTATTGACAAAAATTTTCTTTGTATTCATAATACATCGGATCGCGATATAGGGAATGGTTTTGCTAAATATGAAGAAAGGTATAAAGTGGGGCACATGTGCCCAGTTTTGTATTAACATTATTTGTCATAGTGGGGTAATATGCAGCTATTAGTGCCTACGAATTGGGATCCAGATCTGATATTGCCATTAAGCAAACTGGAAGCTGATGTACAACTATATGGCGTATTGCCAACCTCAATGATAGGCAGTGGGGGATCGGGTCCTGATAACGTCAGCATGGTGGAAAATCTGGCGGAGGGTTACATCGAACAGGCTCACTCAGCAGGTTTGAAGTTTGACTACCTCTTAAATGCTCCCAGTATGAGTAATATGGAGTGGGATGAGAATACCCATCAAGAATTGCTAATGCATCTTAATTGGATCAGCAGTATTGGTGCGGATAGTGTTACAGTAACCATCCCTTATCTGATTGAGCTTATAAAACGTCAATTTCCGCAACTTAAGATAAGGGTTTCAACTATTGCTCATGTGAACAGCGTTGCTAGAGCTAAATCGTTTGAATCCTTAGGCGCCGATTCTATTACTCTGGACATTAACGTGAATCGGGACTTCACGTTGCTCAAGGCTATCAGGAACGCAGTGAGTTGCGAACTCACTGTACTAATGAATAATCTCTGCTTATACCAGTGCCCCTATGAATATTATCACCATGATGGCCTGGGACATGCCAGTCAAAGTTATAACCAGCTCAGTGGCTACTATGTGGACTATTGTGTAATCCGTTGTACTCTAGACAGGCTCCGTGATATTTCTCAAATCATTAAATGCCGCTGGGTAAGGCCTGAGGATATTCATGTTTACGAAGAGATAGGTATTGATGTGTTCAAAATCAGTGGCAGGTCAATGCCCTCCGAGCGAATTTTGCAGGCTGCCAAAGCGTATTCATCACGTCATTATCAAGGGAACCTATATGATATTATGAACGTCATTACTCCGAAAATTGGATTTATCAATTCTGATTTGCCGGGCGTACAAAACAATGTTATTGAGCCACTGCCCAAATTCTATATCGATAACCAAGCTCTTGAAGGTTTTATGGATTTCTTCAGGAAGCAAAATTGCCTATCCGGCTGTAGCCATTGCGATTATTGCCAACGAATAGCCGATAAAGTCATACAATTTGATCGGGATGAGGTAGACGAATACATAGCCACGCTCAATGCGTCTTTAGATAATCTATCCAGTAGCAGGATGTTTAAAGTTAAAGCAGGAGTAAAAAAACACCTGCATTAACAAGCGAAGCGTTCAAAATATCGTAACAGATAGGTTTGCCCTCAAAAGTGTTTCCCCCTTTTCTGAGTTGTGAGCCAGCGCCCACGAACGATTTTCCCAGAAACCGCTTTGCTTCCCGAGCAAACCTGAAGTTTATGCAATTATAGTCTTATCATCTTTTGTATCGGCGGAAGGCTATATAAAGGAATTACTGGGCACCATCATATTATGATGGTCTGTATAGATTTAAATACAGATGGTGGGTGTACACTACATTATTTAATTCGGGGAAAGATTGCTTCGCTAGTTGACAACCTAATTACCTTGTGTTAAATTACTAAGTTGACGTCTACTAGAAGGCAAAAGTTTAAAGAGTTATAAAAGCCGGCTGGCTGAAGCCGAGCAAAGTTTTCCTGGAGTAGACCGGCATGTAACCAGACGGCTTTTTGATTGCCTAAAATAGGGGGATATAAGAATGCCGACAGTTAATCAACTTGTTCGTAAAGGGAGGAAGAAACTGGGAAAGAAAAGCAAGGTCCCGGCATTGCATTACACCCGAAATACGATGAAAGGGGAAATCAACTGGATTCAAGGGGCGCCTCAAAAAAGAGGTGTATGCATCCAGGTTAAGACGGTTACACCTAAGAAGCCGAACTCGGCATTACGCAAAATTGCCCGCGTTAGGCTGACTAACGGTATGGAAGTAACCGCTTATATTCCTGGCGAAGGACATAATTTGCAGGAACACTCAGTAGTTTTGATTCGTGGTGGCCGAGTTAAGGACGTTCCTGGAATTCGCTACCATATTATCCGTGGCACCTTGGACACTGAAGGAGTAGCTAATCGCAAGCAAGGTCGCAGCAGGTATGGGACCAAGGCACAAAAATAGCAAGGATGTCAAATGTCAAGAGGAGCTAGAAAAGTAGTAAAAAGGATACCACCACCCGATGCTAAATATAACAGTATCACGGTGGCCAAATTTATTAATAGGCTTATGTTACGAGGGCAAAAAGCTACAGCCGAGCGAGTTGTCTATAATGCCTTGCAGCTCACTGCTCAGCAAGTGAATAGCGATCCTGAAGAAGCCTTAGAGAAGGCGATTAAAAATGTTGCGCCGCTTCTCATGGTTAAATCACGCCGTGTTGGTGGGGCTACCTACCAAGTTCCCACGGAGGTAGGGGAAGATCGGGGACGTGCTTTTGCCATGAAGTGGCTCATTACTTCAGCGCGAGCTCGCAGTGGCAAATCTATGGAAGAAAAGCTGACAAGCGAGTTGGTTGATGCTGTTAATGGTCGAGGGGCAACAATCAAGAAACGTGATGATATTCACAAGATGGCAGAGGCTAACAAAGCCTTTGCCCACTATCGCTGGTGAGAAGTCGTGTTGAAAGAAGTACTTGAGATAAAGGATAAGCTCATGTCGCGGACTTTCCCTTTGGGAAAAATACGGAATATAGGGATCATCGCTCATATAGATGCTGGCAAGACCACAGCCACAGAGATGATTCTCCACTATACAGGGCGTACCTACAAGATTGGCAGCGTGGATGCAGGGACTGCAGTAATGGATTGGATGGAGCAAGAAAGAGAACGAGGTATTACCATTACTTCAGCGGCTACCACATGTCACTGGCGCGAACATCGCATAAACATCATCGATACCCCTGGGCATGTGGATTTCACTGCCGAGGTGGAGCGTAGCCTCCGTGTATTAGATGGTGGTATCGTGATTTTCGATGGTGTAGCTGGTGTGGAAGCTCAGTCGGAGGCTGTGTGGCGCCAGGCAGATAAATATGGCGTGGCCAGGATTTGCTTTATTAACAAAATGGACAGGATTGGCGCTGATTTTCAGCACACGGTGACCATGATTAATGAAAGGTTGCGGAGCAAGGCGTTACCTGTACAGCTCCCAATAGGAAGTGAAAAGGACTTTCGAGGCATCATAGACCTTGTGGAAAGCAAAGTCATTGCTTTCCCGGATGAGCCTAATTCAGCTTCAATTGAAAAGGGCAGTGAGACTTTGCTGGCCAAGCATCGCCAAGAATTAGTTGAGAACTTAGCCGATCTCGATGAGCAGATTATGCTGCTCTACCTTGATGGGCAAGATGTCTCCGCATCTCAAATTAAGGCAGCTATAAGAAGGCTGACCATTTCTAACTGCATAGTGCCCGTCCTTTGTGGCAGTGCATTGAGGGATAGAGGCATCCAGTTATTGCTTGATGCTATTGTAGATTACCTTCCCTCGCCGCTAGATGTTCCTCCCATCTCGGCTACAGATCCTAAAAGTGGGGAGAAAATCCTTCGTCTGGTGAGTGATGATGAACCTTTTTCTGCGTTGGCGTTTAAGACGGTTTTTGACCCGTTTATGGGCAGGCTGGTCTACTTGCGTGTATACTCAGGCAGGATAAAAGCCGGAGCGCAGGTCTTGAACTCCAGCATAGATAAGAAAGAGAGATTGGGAAAACTATATGTTATGCATGCCGATCACCGTGAGGAGAATGACCACACTGAGACCGGAAGCATTGTAGCTAGTCTGGGACTTAAGATGACCTCGACAGGTGATACCATTTGCGAGCCCGCACGGCCAGTGCTTCTTGAGGCTATACGATTTGCTGAGCCGGTGCTTTCCATGGCTATTGAACCCAGAAGTAAAGTCGACCAGGACAAGTTAGATGATTCCCTGGTTAAACTTGCTATGGAGGATCCTACCTTCAAGGTTTACCAGGACAAAGAAACAGGTCAAACTCTAGTTTCGGGGATGGGTGAACTTCATCTCGAAGTGTTAATGGAGCGTATATTTCGCGAATATGGTATAAGGGTCAATGCTGGTAAGCCTCAGGTCGCTTATAAGGAAACCATCACCAATCCTGTGGAATCTGAAGGGAGATTTATCCGGCAATCTGGCGGTAGGGGACAATACGGGCACGTTTGGCTTAGAGTTGAGCCAGGCGAGCGTGGCAGCGGATTTGAGTTTCGTGACCAGATTCGAAATGGGGCCATACCTAAAGGATTTACTCCCTCAGTAGAAACCGGTGCCAAATCAGCTTTACAAAGTGGAGGATTAGCTGGTTACCCTGTAATAGATGTAAAGGTGACTTTGTATGACGGGAGTTTTCACGAGGTCGATTCTTCAGATACGGCTTTCAGAATGGCAGCCTTCATGGCTATGAGGGATGGGATAAATAAAGCTAAACCTGTTATTCTCGAGCCAATTATGGAAGTGGAAATAACAACTCCCAATCAGTTCCTAGGAGACATCATTGGCGATTTAAACTCTCGGAGAGCTCGTATTGAAGGCATTGAGAGTCGCGCTGAATCCTCTGCTATCCGTTGTCTTGTTCCTCTAGCGGAAACATTTGGTTTCGCTGGAGATTTGAGGTCGCTCAGCCAAGGGAGGGCGAGTTATACTATGTGTTTTCATCGCTATAAAGAATTGCCTCAGGATTTGGCTGAGCAAATTGTGGCTAGAGTGGGAAGGACCAGATGACTGAGCAAAAAGTTCGTATCAAAATCAAAAGCTTTGATCATAAGTTGGCTGATCAAGCAGTAAGGCAAATAGTAGATGCAGTGGAGCGTACCGGGGCTATCGTGGTTGGCCCAGTACCTTTACCCACACATATCGAAAAATTTTGTGTTATTCGTGGCCCTAACATCGATAAAGATTCCAGGGAACAGTTTGAGATCAGGACTCATAAGAGGGTAATTGATGTTTTGCAGCCAAGTTCCAAGACTATAGATGCCCTGAGTAAGCTTGACTTAGCATCTGGAGTGGAGATAAATATTAAGTTGTAGTTAAAACCATGTTTCCAGGCATTATTGGTAAGAAAATAGGCATGACGCAACTGTTTCAGGAAAGCGGAGAGACGGTGGCAGTAACCGCTATTCAAGCTGGGCCTTCTGTGGTAACTCAGATAAAGAGCCGGGACAGAGATGGTTATGATGCTATCCAAGTGGGCTTTATTGAGAACAAAGTGAAGCAATCTCAGCTTAGCTCTCCAGAGAAAGGACATCTTCGAGGCTTAGAGAATGTTCGCTATCTTCGTGAATTCAGGACTGATGATATTAGCTCGGTCAAGCGTGGTGACAAGGTGGATGTTGGCTTCCTAAAGCATGGTGACTTGGTAAATGTCATTGGCTTTTCTAAGGGCAGAGGCTTTGCCGGCGTCGTTAAGCGATATCATTTTGCTGGTGGGCCAAAGACCCATGGCCAAACTGATCGCCATCGTGCCCCCGGTTCAATCGGAGCTACCACTTTTCCCGGTCGGGTGTTTAAAGGAAAACGCATGGCGGGGCATATGGGAAATAGGAGAGTAACAGCGCGTAAGCTCGAGGTAATTCAAGCTGACCCAGAGCGCAATTTGCTTTTGGTGAAGGGTGCAGTACCTGGAGCCAATCGGGGGCTGTTAGTAATTGAGAAAGTAAGGTAACAGGAAGTGCAAGTGCCAGTTTATAGCTTAAACGGTGAAGTTGTTGAGCAAGTAGAGCTTAATCAAGCCATTTTTGCTCTTCCGTTTAATGGGGCCGTAGTGCACCAAGCGATGGTAAGACAATTAGCAAATGGACGTCAAGGTACTGCGTCTACCAAGACTAGGGGGGAAGTTAGGGGGAGCACAAGGAAGCTTTATGCCCAAAAGCATACTGGCAGAGCGCGAAGGGGGGATATAAAATCACCTCTTCTCAGGGGGGGTGGGGTAGTTTTTGGTCCCAAGCCACGCACATATCGCCAATCTATGCCCAAGAAAATGAGAAAGTTAGCTTTGAAATGCCTTCTCTCTGCTAAAGTTAGAGAAGGAAATATAAGATTGGTACAGGAACTTGATTTTAAGGGACCAAAGACAAAAGACATGATAAATGTGCTGTCTTCGCTGGGAATCGATTCTTCCGCTTTGATTCTTACTGCTCAACCCACACCCAATGTGGTTAAATCAGCGGCTAATTTGCCTGAGGTCAAAGTCCTACCTTCGGCTCTAATTAATGTATTGGATTTGCTTTCCTATAAAATGCTGGTAGTCACTGTGCCGGCAATACGCAACATTGAGCAAATTTGGGGTAAATAAATTGCATCTTTACGAAGTTCTGCGGCGTCCTTTAATTACAGAGAAGGCTACTTCTCTTAAGGAGAAAGATAAATATGCCTTTGAGGTGGCGGGCAAGGCTACCGGGTCTCAGATTAAGAAGGCAGTAGAACAAGCTTTCAAGGTAAAGGTAAGCAAAGTAAATGTGATGACGGTGCCTGGCAAGACAAGAAGATTTGGCAGGAGACAAGTAACTAACTCACCTTGGAAAAAGGCAATAGTTACCTTGGTACCGGGACACAAAATTACTTTCTTTGAGGGTGTTTAATGGGTTCAGTTACCAAGTGGAGAAGAAAGAAGATGTCCAAGCACCAGCATAAGAAGCTTCTTAAGAAGACTCGCTGGCAAAGGACGCATAAATAAGGAGCGATTTGTTGTGGGATTAAAGACTTATGAGCCAACTTCTCCAGGCAGGAGATTTATGTCTGGCGCTACTTTTGAAGAGCTAACTGGAGTAGCTCCTGAGAAATCCTTGCTGGTGACGCTGAAAAAGAAGGCAGGGCGTAATAGCCGGGGTGTTATAACTGTGCGTCACCGCGGTGGCGGGAGTAAGCGCAAACTTCGCCTTATCGATTTTAAGAGGGATAAAATTACCGTTCCAGGAAAAGTAGCTTCCATTGAATATGACCCTAATAGGGCAGCTCGCATTGCCCTAATTCATTATGCTGATGGAGAAAAGCGCTATATACTCGCCCCTTTGGACATCAAGTTGGGTGATACTGTACAGGCAGGCAAGGATGTTGATATAAAACCTGGGAATGCTCTGCCATTGGAGTCCATTCCTGTGGGAAGTGTAGTGCATAATGTTGAGTTTGAACCAGGCAAGGGAGGAAAGCTTGTTCATAGCGCAGGGAGTTCTGCCCAAATTATAAGCAAGGAAGGCCAATATGTTGTACTTAAACTCCCTTCGGGCGAACTACGTAAATTTCATCAAAAGTGCTGGGCTACTATTGGGCAGATAGGCAACGTTGACCACGAAAATATAAAGTTAGGCAAAGCTGGAAAGAGAAGATGGTCAGGTTGGCGGCCTACGGTCAGGGGTTCTGCTATGACTCCTCGTGACCACCCACATGGAGGTGGGGAGGGCAGAGCTCCACGAGGAATGCCTCCCAAAACTCCGTGGGGAAAGCCAGCTTTGGGGCCTAAGACACGTCGTCGTAAAACATCAGACAAAATGATCCTCAAACGAAGGAGGGAAAATGTCACGGTCACTTAAGAAAGGGCCCTTTTGCGACGCTAAATTGCTTAGGAAAATAGAAGCGCTCAATAATTCGGGCGAAAAAACAGTGATAAAGACATGGTCCCGTGCCTCTACCATTTTTCCCCAAATGATAGGTCACACTATTGCAGTGCATAATGGCCGGAGGCATGTGCCCATTTTCATCACTGAAAATATGGTGGGGCATAAGTTGGCAGAATTTGCGTCTACCAGGACATTCAGAGGCCATATCACCAAAGCTAAAATAACTGAACAGGCGGTGAAACAATAAGACGCAATGAAGGTAAAAGCAGTAGCTAATGGAATTGGCATTTCGCCTCAGAAAGTTCGTTTAGTGATAAATATGGTTAGAGGCAAAAAAATTGATGAGGCTTTGACTATCCTTAGCTTTTTGCCTACCCCTACAGCCAAGGCCGTGGCTAAGGTAATCAAATCAGCGGTAGCCAATGCTGAAAACAATTTTCAAATGTCGCCTGCTGAGCTTAGAATTACTGATATATTTGCTGATCAAGGGCATACCTTGAAGAGATTCCGCCCTCAGTCGAGAGGGAGGATTAGTCCTATCTTAAAACGGTCTAGCAATATTACAGTTTTCGTTACTGAAGAGGAGGAATAGTTTTGGGACAAAAAGTTCATCCTTATGGTTTCAGGCTGGGTGTTAACCAGGATTGGCGAACCAGGTGGTATGCTGAGAAGAACTATTCCCGGTTTTTGTTGAATGATTTAAAGCTACGCAGAGTTGTGGAACAAAAATGTCTTGGAGGAGCAGTTGCCCGGGTGGAAATTGAACGTCCGGGAGACGAGATACATTTAACTCTTTACTCAGCTCGTCCTGGCATCTTGATTGGTCGGGGAGGACAAAATGTGGAATTATTGAAGTCGGACCTGGAAAAGGTCAATGGGGATAAAATTAGATTGACCATTAGGGAAGTTGAACACCCTGAGCTCGAAGCTCTTCTGGTAGCTCGGAGCATAGCTGAGCGGCTTGAACAAAGAATCGCTTTCCGGCGGGCTATGAGACAAGCAGCCTTCCGAACTTTGCAAGCTGGTGCTAAGGGAATAAAGATAAAGTGTAGTGGAAGACTTGGTGGGCTTGAAATTGCTAGAAGTGAAACCCTCCGTCAAGGTCAAATGCCGTTACATAAGTTACGTGCCAATATTGATTACGGTATTGTTGAAGCTCATACTGTGATGGGATGTATTGGGGTTAAAGTATGGATTTATAAGGGCGATATTATCCCTGAAGTGAAGGAGAAAAATGCTACAGCCGAAACGAGTGAAGTACCGCAAGGTACATAAAGGAAGGCGAAAAGGTAGTGCCCAGAGCGGAGATACCATTGTTCTTGGTGACTTTGGCATGAGGGCTGAGGAATCTGCTTGGATAACAGCGCGACAAATTGAGGCAACCCGTCGAGTATTTGTCCGCCACTTGCATCGTGGTGGTAAGCTATGGATACGAGTTTTCCCTGACAAATCTGTGACAAAGAAACCTGCGGAGACAAGAATGGGTAGTGGGAAAGGCGCTCCGGATCACTGGGTAGCCGTAGTTAAGAGAGGCAGAATCCTGTTCGAATTGGCTGATGTAAAAGAGGATGTGGCTTCAGAGGCAGCCCGTCTTGCTTCCTACAAACTTCCTATAGCTACTAGTTTTGTCAGGAAGGAGAGACAGAAAGTTGAAAGCTAGCGAAATTCGTGCTCTCAACAATGAAGAGCTATTAACGAAGCTCAAAGAAGCTCATGAGGAACTTTTTAACGTCCGTTTTCGCTTGGCCACTAGACAGTTGGGGAACCATCGGGAGATTCCTAGGGTGAAGAAAAGGATTGCCGGAATAGAGACTATTTTAAGAGAAAGGGAACTTGGCACAATAAGATGAGTTATCTCGAGAAAAGAAAGGTTAGAGAAGGCTTAGTGGTGAGTGACAAAATGGATAAAACCATTGTGGTCGCCGTGGAAAGCAGAAAAGTCCATCCACTCTATAAGAAGGCTATCAGGGTTACCACAAAATATAAGGCTCATGACGAAAATAATGCCTGTAAAATTGGAGACAAAGTGAAGATTGTCGAGACTCGTCCTTTGTCTAAAGAGAAGAAATGGCGGGTAACTGAGATAATGTCTACGAAGGAAATGGTTGAAACCAGACCAAAGCGAAAGAAATGATTCAGGCTTATACTAGGCTGAAGATAGCAGATAATACTGGGGCTAAGCAAATTATGTGCATTAATGTCCATGTTGGGGCAAGGAAATATGCTCATATAGGTGACATTATTGTAGCCACGGTGAAGCGAGCCATACCCCATGGAATGGTGAAGAAAGGTGAGGTAGTGCAGGCTGTGGTTGTGCGTGTGGCTAAGCCCTATCGCCGCCCTGATGGCTCCTATATCAGATTTGATGAAAATGCTGCAGTCATTCTTGGTGATAAAAATAATCCTAAGGGCAGCCGTATTTTTGGTCCTGTAGCCCGAGAACTTAGAGATAAAAACTTTGCTAAGATAATATCCTTGGCCCCCGAGGTCTTGTAAGATGAAAATAAGAAAAGATGATACGGTTGTTATAATTGCTGGCAAAGACAGTGGGAAAAAGGGAAAGGTTCGCCATGCCCTCCCCAACGAAGATAGGGTGATAGTGGAAGGACTCAATATGATTAAGCGCCACTCTCGAGCTCGCAGAGCTGCCCGACAAGCTGGCATAATTGAACTTGAAGCTCCAGTTCATGTATCCAACGTAATGTTGGTATGCGAGAAATGCGGCAAACCCACGCGAGTTAGTTTCCGCTTTTTGGACGATGGCAAAAAAGTGCGAATTTGTAGTTCATGTCGAGAGGTGATTGACTAAGGGAGTTGGTTATGAAATCTCGCTTGGAGGAAAAGTATTTAACTGAAATAGCTCCTCAGCTTAAAGCTGGATTAGGCTATGATAATATAATGCAATTGCCCAAGTTGAAAAAGATTGTGCTTAGCATTGGTTTGGGCGAAGCAACACAGGAGCCTAAAGTCCTTGAAGCAGCGGAGAAGGACCTAGCTACAATTTCGGGGCAACATCCGGTGACGACACGGGCAAAAAAGTCTATATCCGCTTTCAAACTACGGGCTGGTGTGCCTATTGGGATGATGGTGACTTTGCGAGGTAAGCGGATGTACGATTTTTTTGATAAACTGGTTAATGTTGTTCTACCTAGGTTTCGGGATTTCCGCGGAGTATCACGGGATTCGTTCGATGGCCGAGGAAACTACAGCCTGGGCATGAAAGAACAGATAGTTTTCCCTGAGATTGATTACGATAAGGTAGACAAAATTCGTGGCTTCGAGGTAACCATTGTTACTACAGCCAAGAACGATGATGAAGCCAGGACCCTGTTGGAACTAATGGACATGCCTTTTAGGAGAACTTAATATGGCGAAGTTATCTAAGGTTGTCAAGTCAAAGCGCCCGCCAAAATATAAAGTGCAGCAACATAATCGTTGTCAATTATGTGGCAGGCCGCGTGCTTATATGCGGAAATTTGGCTTGTGTCGTATTTGTTTCCGAGAACTTGCTGTAACTGGTGTAATCCCCGGGATAAGAAAGTCAAGCTGGTAAAGAAAAATGACAATTATTGACCCCATCGCTGATATGTTGACCAGGATACGCAATGCTATCATGGCGAGTCACGAGAGTGTGCTTGTGCCCTCCTCTAAAATAAAGCTTTCTATCGTTAAAATACTTAAGGAAGAGGGTTTTATTGACCGTTATGAAGTGCTTAAAGGGAAACCGCAGCCAATGATAAAAATCCACCTCAAGTACACAAATGAGCAGCCAGCAATCTTAGGTTTGGAAAGAGTGAGCAAGCCTGGCCTGAGGGTCTATGTGGAAGGGCATGAGATCCCCCGCGTCTATGGGGGCTGGGGTATTGCCATTCTATCCACATCTAAAGGCGTTATGACTGGCCAGGAAGCATGGCGGCAGCAGCTTGGCGGTGAAATTCTGTGCTATGTATGGTAAGTTAACTCAGGAGCTGTAAATTATGTCTCGTATTGGCTTGCTTCCCATTGCTATCCCTCGGGGTACCGAGGTAAAGATCAATGGAAGCGAAGTTGTAGCAAAAGGAAGCAAAGGAGAACTGCGTCGTCGGTTTCACCCTGCTATTTCTATTGCTTTGAAGGACGGGAGCTTGATTGTAACCCGGCCTAGTGATAGTAAGGTCCATCGTTCTTTACATGGGCTCACTCGCAGCCTTCTGGCAAATATGGTTACAGGGGTGAGTGAAGGTTTTGAAAAAAACCTGGAAATAAATGGCGTAGGCTACAGAGCGCAGAAAACTGGCGATAAACTGTTGCTTCAAGTGGGATATGCCAACACTGTGGAGTTTCCCCCCCCTCCTGGTATTAGTATCACCGTTGAGGGGGCAAATCGCATTCACGTCACTGGTATTGATAAAGAAGTAGTTGGGGAAACGGCTGCTAGAATTCGGAGGATACGCCCTCCTGATTCATATAAAGGAAAAGGCATTAAATACGTGGGTGAGAAGCTACGTCTCAAGCCTGGCAAATCGGGCAAAATAGGCAAGAAATAGTGGCTATAATGAGCGGGAAAGATTCAAAGGCAATCAAAAGGATACGACACAGACGGGTGAGGCAAAAAGTAACGGGAACAATATCACGTCCTCGATTATGTGTCTTCCGTAGCTTGAATCATATCCATGCCCAGCTTATTGATGATTCAAGGGGCCAGACTTTAGTCTCGATGAGCACTCTTGACTATCAGGTGAGAAGCAAGACCGATGGAATGGGGAAAAGCAAGAAAGCCGAAATAGTGGGGACTTTGTTTGCGGAGAAAGCATTAAATGAAGGGATCAAACAGGTGGTTTTTGACCGTGGTGGCTATAAATATCATGGCAGAGTTAAGGCTTTAGCTGAGGCTGCCAGGAAAGCTGGATTGGAATTTTGAGGATTAGCTTATGAAAGCGGTTACTAAAATAAGAGTGAGGAAGGCCAAAATTGATACCTCAGAACTGACTCTCGAAGAGAAACTGTTAGGCATCGACCGTGTAACCAAAGTGGTCAAGGGTGGTAGACACCTTCGGTTCAGAGCTTTAGTGGTAGTTGGCGATGGACATGGGCATGTCGGATTTGGTTCAGCTAAAGCGTCGGCGGTTCCTGAAGCAGTTCGCAAAGCAGGTGCTACGGCAAAAAAGAGGCTGATTGAGGTGCCTATTAAGGGTGGTACCATCCCTCATGAAATTCTGGCCAAGTTTGGTGCGTCCAAGATCTTACTAAAGCCGGCGGCGCCGGGCACGGGCTTAATTGTCGGCAGTACTGCTCGAGCAGTGCTTGAATTGGCAGGCATAAAGGACGTCCTTGGCAAATCATTAGGTGGATCAAGCAAAATCAACGTAGCTAAGGCGACGATACTTGCCCTGGCTAACTTGAGGGGAAGTGAGGAAGCGGCAATTCAAACCGATGTTGAAGCTCAGGAAGAAAAGATAGATGAAACAGAATGAATTAAGGCCTCCTGTAGGTGCTAAGCACAAGAGGAAGCTCGTAGGTCGAGGAAATGGCAGCGGGCATGGCACCTATTCAGGGCGAGGGTGCAAAGGGCAAAAGGCTCGCTCCGGTGGTGGCGTGCGCCTTGGCTTTGAAGGCGGGCAGTTGCCTTTGATAAAACGGCTACCACGAAAAAGAGGATTCACTAACATTTTTAAAACTAAATATAATGTTGTCAACGTGGGAAAGCTGGCCATTTTTCCCCCCGGAACTGAGGTAACTCCTGATGAATTGCTTCGGGCAGGATTGATTAACACCACGGGTAATCCAACCAAAATTCTCGGCGTTGGCGATATTCAGCATCCGTTGCTAGTTAGTGCTAACAAATTCTCTTCATCGGCGGAGAAAAAAATTCTGGCTGCTGGAGGGAAAGTAAAACAGGCTTAGAATGGAGCGCAAAACGACCCGACCACGCCTCGCCCAGGCAATGATGGACATATGGACATTGCCTGATTTGCGGCGAAAAATTTTGTTCACCCTTGGCATGCTTGTCGTTTTTCGCTTTATGGCTCACGTTCCCTTGCCCGGCGTGGACATTGCGGCCTTGGAAGAATTCTTCGGGGAGACCCCCCTTTTCGGCATGCTTGACCTTTTTACCGGTGGTGCTATGCAGAAGTTCAGTGTGGTTGCCATAGGCATTTATCCTTACATCACTTCGTCCATAATTATGCAATTGCTGGTCCCGGTAATCCCCAGACTTCAGGCTATATCCCGGGAGGGAGAACTTGGTCAACAGAAAATCAATCGAATTACTCACTTAGCAACTATACCTTTGGCTGCCCTTCAAGGCTATGCTATGCTTGCTTTGTTAGGTGCCCAGGGAGTTACTGTAGAGCTTACATCATTGACCATAGCCAGCATAATAATAACGATGGTGGCTGGCACGATGTTCCTCGTGTGGCTAGGTGAATTGATTACCGAGCGTGGTATAGGGAACGGGATATCGATAATAATCTTTGGTGGTATCGTGGCCGGTCTGCCTGCGATAGTGGGTAGTGGCATTGTTGATGCTCAAGCTGGAAATCCCGAGGGCTTGATCGTCTATATTATTCTAGCCTTAGCTATGCTTGTGCTTATAGTCATATTTGTTGAAGCGCATCGCCGTATTCCTGTACAGTATGCTCGGAGCACTTTTCGCGGTGGCCGCATGTACCGCCAATCAGGTTCCACCTACATACCGCTGCGGGTCAATACTGCCGGGATGATACCCCTCATTTTCGCCATTGCCCTGATGCAACTTCCCGCAACGATAGCTACATATTTCATGAGCAGTGGAGACCCCAATTTCTGGGATACAATCTATAATTTGTTTCAGGCTAATACCGCGCTCTACCAGGGGTTGTATTTTGCTTTAGTAATTGGTTTCGCTTTCTTCTACACTATGGTCATATTCGAGCAAATGAACCTGCCTCAGACTTTGCAACAGCAAGGCGGCTTCATCCCTGGAGTTCGACCCGGCAAGACAACGGCTGATTATTTGAACGGAATCATAAAGCGCATTACCTTTGGTGGCGCCCTCTTTCTAGCTCTAGTGGCAATTCTGCCCTTCATTGCTCAAAAAATCACCGGCGTCACAGCATTGGTAATCCAGAGCACCGCCATGCTTATAGCCGTTGGTGTGGCTTTAGATACCATGAAGCAATTGGAGTCTCAATTGACTATGCGCCGCTATGAGGGTTTCCTAAAATAATGTACATCATCATGCTAGGTGCTCCTGGGGCAGGGAAGGGAACTCAGGCGGATATTCTTTCTCGAGAGATGGATTTACCTCATATAGCCTCCGGGGATTTGTTTCGTCAGGCGTTAGAGGAAAGGGCCGAGGTTGGTCTCTTGGCGAAAAACTATATGGATAAAGGAGAACTAGTTCCGGATGAGATAACCACAAAAATGATTCTGGAAAGAATTAATCAGCCGGACTGTGCCTCTGGCTGCCTTTTCGACGGCTTTCCACGGACTTTGCATCAAGCTAAAGTTCTAGACAAAGCCCTTAGAGAGCAAGGAAAAAGCATAGATAAGGCAATATACATTGAAGTGCCCAATGAAGAGCTGGTGAAGCGCCTCAGTGGAAGATGGCTTTGCCGGACGTGTCAGACACCCTATCACATAATAAGTTCACCGCCTAAAACGCCGGGAAAATGTGATAAATGCGGTGGTAAATTGTATCAACGTTCGGATGACAGGGAAGAAACAGTAAAGGAGCGACTTAGTATTTTCTTTGCTCAAACTGTTCCCATACTTGATTATTATAAAAAACAAGGTAAACTAATTAGGGTCAATGGTAACTTAGGAATGCAGGGGGTAGCTAGAGAAATAATCTCTGCACTCAAAGCAGGGGTAAAATAAATGGTGGTTATAAAATCTGACGAGGAAATAGTTATTATGAGAAGGTGTGGCAAAATCCTCGCCGCCATTTTAGATAAAGTAAGAGCGGAAGTAAGACCGGGGATTAAGACTGGCCAGTTGGACATAATCATGGCTGAAGAATCAAAGAAGAAGGGAGTTATACCTTCTTTTAAGAACTATCGCGGCTTTCCTGCGAATTTATGTGTTTCGGTAAATGATGAAATAGTTCACGGCATTCCTGGTGAACGAATACTACAGGAAGGAGACATCGTTTCTTTAGATGTGGGAGCAAAACTTAATGGCTTTCATACCGATGCCGCCATAACTATTGGTGTGGGGCGGATAAGTAAGGAGGCCGAGGACCTTATCGCGGTCACAGAAGGCAGTTTAAAGTCAGGCATCGCTCAAGCGATAAGCGGGGCATGGGTAGGGGATATCTCATCTGCTATTCAAGATTATGTTGAAGCAGAAGGATTTTCCGTAGTTAGAGAATATACCGGGCATGGAGTAGGTCGGGACTTGCATGAAGAGCCCCAAATACCTAATTTTGTGCTTGGGAAAGGTCTCTTGCTTCGTAAAGGGATGACTCTGGCTATTGAGCCTATGGTTAATGCTGGAGATTGGCACACTAACTTGGCGGCTAATCAATGGACGGTGCTTACAGCCGATGGAAGTCTTTCAGCACATTTTGAACATACCATTGCCATAACTGATAATGAAGCTGAAGTACTTGTTTAGGTATTATGTAAGAAATGGCTAAGAGAGAGAGGATAGAAGTTGAAGGCAAGGTGATTACAGTCTTACCTAATACCATGTTTCGCGTCGAATTGGCTAATGGACATCAGGTATTGGCTCATATCTCGGGCAAAATGAGAAAGCACTATATCAAGATTTTGCCGGGGGATAGGGTTCTGGTAGAACTTTCCCCTTATGATTTGAGCCGGGGCAGGATTACCTATCGGCTTAAATAGTTTGACAGGTTAACTAAGAAGGTTTATCATAATAGGGTTTGTTTGAATGGTGATTGGAAATGAAAGTAAGAGCTTCAGTTAAGCCGATATGCAAAAAATGCAAGGTTATCAGGCGGGAGGGTGTGGTTAGAGTTATTTGTGAGAATCCAAAGCATAAGCAGAGGCAGGGGTAATAGTGGCACGTATTGTTGGTGTAGACCTTCCTAAAGAGAAGCCAATTTGGATAGCTTTGCAGAGCATTTATGGCATCGGCACTACATCAAGCCAGCGCATTATGGCTGCCACTGGTATCGACCCTGGCCTTAGAGTTAAAGAACTTAGTGAGGAACAAGTTGGCCAGATTCGAGATGTTCTTGACAAACAGTACAAAGTGGAAGGTGATCTTAGGAGGGAGGTTCAATCTAATATAAAGCGGCTTATTGAAATTAGCTGCTATCGAGGCACAAGACACCGCATGAGGTTACCAGTCCATGGACAGAGAACGCGCACAAATGCCCGAACTAAAAGAGGGCCAAAGAAAACAGTGGCCGGTCGAGGGCAGAGACGTGGCATAGCTAAGAAGTAGGGAGCTTGTTTTTAACAAATGCCAAAGAAGAAAAAAGCCCATAAAAAAATTAGCGAAGGCAAAGTTTATATCCAATCTACCTTTAATAATACTGTTGTTACTATTACTGATATGGAAGGTAATGTTGTCGCCTGGGGGAGTTGTGGTACTGCAGGATTTAAGGGTTCCCGGAAAGGAACCCCTTATGCTGCCCAAATAGCTGCCAGAGATGCAGCACACCGGGCAATAGGTGATGGCTTGCGCCGAGTCCAGGTGTATATTAAAGGCCCTGGTAGTGGACGAGAAGCAGCTATTCGCGCCTTGCAGGCCTCCGGCATTACCGTTACAGCTATCAGAGACGTGACTCCTATCCCCCATGATGGCTGTCGTCCGAAAGGGAGGCGAAGAGTATAAAATGGCGCGCTATACAGGCCCGACTTGTCGCCTATGTCGCCGTTTTGGGGACAAGCTGATGCTCAAAGGCGAGAAGTGCCCTACGCCTAAATGTCCTTTAGAGAAAAGGAATACTCCTCCTGGCGGCAGGCGTGCGCCAGCTCGAAGGCGCGGTGGGATTTCCGACCGCGGACTTCAGTTGCGCGAAAAGCAAAAGCTTCGCTTTAGCTACGGTGTCCTGGAGCGACAATTTCGTAGGCTTTTTGCCAAGGCCAAAAAAAGCCCCGGCGCTACTGGAGAAATTCTTCTCATATTGTTGGAAAAGAGACTGGATAATGTGGTTTATCGCTTGGGCTTTGCTGATTCACGTGCCCAAGCCAGGCAAATAGTTCGGCATGGCCATATGATGGTCAATGGTCGCAAAACAGATATTCCTTCCTTTCTGGTGAAATCGGGAGACATTATAAAATGGCGCGAAGCCAGTAAAAAAACAGAATATTATAAAAAACTAGCTGAGGAAATTGAGGAAAAATTTATCCCTAATTGGTTAAGCTTGGACAAAGAGAGCATGACAGGTAGAGTGTTAAATTTGCCTGGCAAGGATGATATTGAAGCCAAGTTTAATGCGAAAGCTGTTGTTGAATATTACTCGAGGTGAGCTATGCCCGAATTGTCTATCCCCACTGTAACTTGTGTTGAAAGCAGCGTTAATTATGGTCGTTTTCTTGCTGAACCTCTAGAGCCGGGTTTTGGTGTCACTTTAGGTAACGCCTTGCGGCGTGTGCTTCTCAGTTCTTTGCCTGGTGCTGCGGTAACCTGGGTCAGAATCGAAGGAATGCAGCATGAATTCTCTCCTATTCCCCATGTTAAAGAAGATGCTATGGAGTTCTTACTGAATATCAAGCAACTGAGACTCTGCCCTCTTTCCCATCAGCCCGGGCAGTTGCTCTTGGAAATAGAGGGGGAAGGCAAGGTCTGTGCAGCTGATATTAAACCATCGGCTGACTTTCGTATTGCCAATCCTGAACTTTATTTAGCTTCTTTAGACTCTTCCAAAGCCAAGCTTTACGTCGAACTTAATGTAGAACTAGGGAGAGGTTATATGCAGGCTAAGTCGACTGATGGTTTACCTGTGGGAGCACTACCGGTAGATGCCATCTTCACCCCAGTGCAGAAAGTCAATTTCTCTGTAGAATCTATCAAGCCTGGTCAGGAGGGAAGTCCAGAAAAGCTCATCCTGGAGATTTGGACTGATGCTACCATTTTTCCCTGGGAGGCGCTTAGTCAAAGTGCTATCATCTTAATCAATCAGTTCTCTTCCTTCAGGGACTTTGAAGTTCCCATGGCTAGAGCTTTGTCCATGTTGCCCGAGCAATACGATACCCCTCTGGAAGAACTGAATTTATCAACTCGTTCCTATAACAGTTTGAGGAGAGCGGGTATTTTCACCCTGGGACAATTGGTAGAGAAAGGCAGGGAAGGTTTGCCGCCGTTGCCTGGTTTGGGGGCAAAATCTCGAGCCGAAGTGGAAGAGTTAATGGCAAAATTAGGCTCTCCTGTTCCTGAGAAGAAAAAAGAATGAGACACAAGGTAGCAGGACGGCACTTAAGCAGGCCGACAGAGCACAGGTGGGCGTTATATCGAAGTCAAGTTACCGCACTTTTGGCTCACGAAAAGATCGTCACCACAGAAGCTAAAGCTAAAGAGGTTCGCGGTTTAGCAGAAAAGATGATCACTTTAGCTAAAGACGGCAGCCTTGCCTCAAGGCGGGAAGCCTTAGCTTTTATTACTGATAAAAAAGTGGTTGACAAGCTATTTGCTGAAATTGCTCCAGGCTATGCTGACCGTAGCGGTGGTTATACAAGGTTACTAAAGCTGGGACCCCGCCATGGTGATAGCGCACCTATGGTTCAAATTGAATTGGTTAAGTAAGTTTATTTTGCTCATCGAATATGACGGTACCCAATATTATGGCTTTCAATGGCAAGTTGGCTTGCCGACCATTCAAAGTGAGCTTGAACAGGCTATAAGGCAATTTTGCGGGCAAAGCAGCCGGGTTATGGCAGCTAGCAGGACTGATGCCGGTGTGCATGCCCAAGGACAAGTGGTGAGCTTCTGGGCGAAATCTACATTGGATACCATGACGTTAGTTAGAGCATTAAACTATTATTTACCTGGAGATATCGCAGTCAAAGTGGCTTACAGGGCTAGCGATGATTTTAATGTCCGGCGCGATGCTCTGAGCCGAGAGTACCGTTATTATATTTTAAATAGCAATACCCGCTCGCCATTTCATCGAAGGTTTGCTTTATTTATGCCCAAAATGCTGGACATACAGGCGATGAATGAGGCCTGCCAGCTTATCCAAGGTGAGCATGATTTTGCCTCCTTTGCTAGTTCTCTGGATGGCAACAAGAGCACGCTGCGTAATGTTTATGAAGCGGGAATCGAAAAAAAAGGAGATTTTACCGTTTTCCGTATCGTGGCTAGTTCCTTTTTGCCTCACCAGGTACGAAGCACCGTAGGTCTTTTAATCAGGCTGGGCCTGGGTAAGATAGGCATCGCAGATTTTCGTGATATAATGGAGGCCAAGAGTTTGGGTTTAGCCGGTCCCGTGTCCCTTGCGTGCGGCTTATGCCTGAAGAAGGTCAATTATCCTAAGCCGTGGGGAAGCTAGTCCTGTCCTGAGTTTATCGAAGGAAGTTTATCGAAAGAAATGAAAACTTATAGTACTAAAGCTAAAGATATCAAGCGGGAGTGGTGGGTGATTGATGCCGCGGATAAAACTTTGGGAAGAATAGCGACACAGATAGCTAATTTACTTATGGGCAAGCATAAGCCGCTTTATGCCCCTTATATTGATACCGGTGATTATGTTGTGGTAGTTAATGCTGCCAAAGTGAAGGTGACTGGGAAGAAAGCTGAACAAAAGATTTATTATAGATATTCGGGGTACCCCGGCGGCTTAAAGAGCCCCAGCTTTAAGGAAGTATTTAGTAAAGACCCTGCCCGTGTGATTGAACTTGCGGTTAAAGGGATGTTGCCTCATAATCGTTTAGGCAGAGCTATGTTTAAGAAACTGAAAGTTTATCCTGGAAATGAGCATCCTCACCAGGCTCAGACTTCCTTCCGTCACCCTGGCAAAGCGAAGGGCGCAGAATGACCAAGAACAAAGAAAGCGAAATATTATCAAAGGAAAGGTGATAACTTATGAGCGAGGAAAGTTACGTTTGGGGAACGGGTAAACGCAAATGTGCCATAGCCCAAGTCAGGCTTTTCCCTGGCAAAGGAGAGATAATTGTCAATGATAAGCCCTATCAAGAAGCTTTCCCTCGCGTCGAGCATCGCCGTATGATTGAACATCCTTTGCAGGCTACCAATACTATGGGCAAATTTTGTGTCATGGTAAAAGTGAATGGCGGTGGCCTCAGTGGTCAGGCTGGAGCCATTCGCCATGGGATTGCTCGAGCTCTTGCTAAAGAAAACGAGCTATTTAAGCCCATATTACGTAAAGAAGGCTTGCTTACTCGGGACGCTAGAATCAAGGAACGTAAAAAATACGGACTCAAGCGAGCTCGCAAGGCACCACAATATACCAAGCGCTAACTGTGCTCCGACTTATTGGTTGGCAGCGTGTGGCTGTTTTTGGGGATTTTCTTTAAACCCAACTTTGACGGTTTCGTAGCTAAGCGACGATAAATCCGTCAGACATCGACGATCTCCACTCAGGGTAAACTCCGCGAAGAATCTCTTAGATTCTTCGTCGTCCAAACGAATTTGGACTCCTCAGAATGACATTACTAGATGCTCTCAGACGTCGTGCTATTGCTCCAGATGAGAGGAACAGCTATAATATTAACCTGCTGGGGATTAGTCTAGCGGTAGGACGACTGACTCTGGATCAGTTAGGCCAGGTTCGAATCCTGGATCCCCAGCCATGAAAGGTAATAAAATCACCTCAAACTATCTTCTAATTGGTGTAAAAAATAGAAATGACAAGGAGGCACAATCATGAACTATGAATGGATGACGGCACCCTGCGGATTAGATTGTTTTAACTGTTTAATGTACCTAGCGAATGAGAACGAGGAGCTGAGAGCCAAAATTTCCAAGAACATGGGCATCCCATTTGAGCAGGCGGTATGTAAAGGGTGTCGTGAAGAGGCAGGGAAACCTGATTTTCTTAACTGGACTGAACCCTGTAATGTTTACAGGTGCATCACGAAAAGAAACCTTGACTTTTGTTATCAGTGTTCTGACTTTCCATGTGACGCTCTTCACCCGTATGCCGACAGAGCATCCGAAGTGCCTCACAATACCAAAGTTTTTAATCTGTGTTTAATAAAGAAAATGGGCTTGGAATCATGGGCAAAAGCAAAAGCCAAAGATGTGAAGCATACGTATTTCAAGGAAAAGTTCAGGCTATAACAAAATGCACGCGGTTTCAACTATGAAGCCACACAGGGATTGTCCCAAAAAGTTCCCGTAAACGAATCTACGCCCTGTAGTGCCCGTTGTATTTCTGTTGTATAATAGTTACGGCTGCGGCGATAAGGAGCCCGACTTCCTAAGTAGCTGGCATAATCTTGTGGCAAGTCTGGTCTTAGGAAGTTTGATATGTGTCCCGAGTGCCCAGCCAATGTGGCGCATTCGTCTAGAGGCCTAGGACACCTCCCTCTCAAGGAGGAGATCACCGGTTCAAATCCGGTATGCGCTACCAATTATGTTGATATATAGGACTTCTTTTGAGGAAGTCCTATCTTCATCCAGAGGTACTGGCAAGGGGAGTACCACACAAATTCGCTCTGATAATGGATCTGAATTCACTGTGGTATCGATTTGAGTATAATGTGTGATTAAGGAGGATACCATGCCGCTAAGAAAAAATATGTTCGAACATAAATATGCTGATGTCAATAACATACGCCTCCACTATGTAACGGCGGGCAATGGGAAATTGATAATGTTCCTCCACGGTTTTCCTGAGTTCTGGTACGAGTGGAAAAATCAGCTTGCTGAATTCGGACGAGATTACCAGGCTGTAGCTCCAGACATGCGTGGCTACAACTTATCATCGAAACCTGCGGAAGTCGAGCAATATCGAATGAAGTATCTCATCAATGATATTCGTGCCCTTGCCGAACACCTTGGGTATAAGAAGTTCATCCTCGTGGCTCATGATTGGGGTGGTGGCGTGGCTTGGCCGTTCGCAATACGTCATCCTGAATATCTGGATAAGCTCATAATAATAAATGCTGTACATCCTATTACCTTTATGCGCGAGCTCCGTGATAATCCGGCGCAACGGAAAGCCAGTCAGTATATTCTGGTGTATCGGACTCCTGAGGCTGAGGACATACTGGCAAGAAACAACTATGCAATACTTGTCAGTAGCCTTTTAGAGGACGGTATGAAACAAGGCTATTTCACAGAAGAAGAGAGGAAAGCATATATTGCAGCCTGGTCGCAGCCTGGAGCGCTCACCGGTGGCTTAAACTATTATCGAGCCGCCCATCTCGGCTCTTTTACAGGTGAAAGCGACGATGACTTGTCCGCAGACCCTTCCTTGTTCACGGTCGCGGTGCAGACGCTGGTTATCTGGGGAGAGAAAGACAAATGGCTGCTTACAGGAAATCTGGAAGGTCTGGAAAAATACGTACCAGACCTGACCATCAAGCGCATTCCCGAGGGCTCGCACTGGATCATTCATGAAAAGCCGGGACTGGTTAATTCCTATATCAGAGAATTCATCGAAGGCTGAATTTCTATGTCGTCTTAGTGGGCGTGTGCTGGAAATCGAACCCGGGTTGGCAATGCAGCGGCGTTTTTCTATGCTTATTTTTTGGTTTTGAGGAGGAGATCACCGGTTCGAATCCGGTATGCGCTACCAAATACCTCTTTTAGCCGATATGCTATTCTGTGAATTCGACCACTACCTCTTTGACGTCCCATAGGGGCTCTATCTTCTCTAGTATTTCGTCCTTTATGTTGTGAGCAAACTGGTGATCTCGAGGTAAATCAACGAGCACCCGGACAATTCCGTCCTTTACCTTAATATCTTGCACCAAGTTTGTGCGCACCACGTTTAACCCAGTCAGAGGGTTTATGACTTTCCTGAGGCGCTGACGAACTACCTCTACCGTGGTCGGCTTCTTTTCTTTGACCAGGCCGTGGCGCTCTTCATAGTTTTGTATAGCCGAGCGTAAGCCTTCTACAGCGAGCACCGAACAATGGGCTTTAATTTTGGGAAGACCTCCCAGAGCTTCTGAAGCTTCTTTCCAGGTAATGTTCTTTGCTTCATCCAATGTCTTTCCCTTAGCTAGCTCCGTAATTATAGAGCCGGTAGCTATGTTGGAAGCACATCCGTAAGACTCAAACTTGACGTCCGCGATAGTATTCGTCTTGGGGTCAACCTTTATGTAGACAGCAACCATGTCCCCACAGGCTGGGCTGCCTTCGGTTGCCTTGCCATCAGGATTCTCAATCTTACCCACGTTGCGCGGGTGTCGAAAGTGTTCCAGTACTATGTCGGTATATGGAAATTTCATCTCTAAGCCTCCTCCTTTTCTTCGTTTTTTCCCAAGGGACTGATGCTTCTCAGTTCTTCCACTATCTCAGCTAATGCCCGGACCACAGCATCCACATCTTCCATGGTGTTATAACGCCCCAGGGTAAAGCGTATTGACCCGTGTGCCCTTTCGTGGTCGCCGCCTATCCCAGAGATAACGTGGCTGGCCTCCAGAGAGCGGCTGAAACAGGCGGAGCCAGTGCTCACGGCAAAACCACGCATATCGAGATGCAGGGTCATGGACTCGCCCTCCACAAAGTGGAAGGTGATATTGGCATTGTGTGGGAGCCTCTTACGGCGAGGGCCATTCAGGGTGCTGTGTGGTATCTCGGCAAGCATGCGGTCAATAAGGTGATCACGCATTTCTTGCAGGCGCTTGGTCTCTTCGGGGGTGACCAGTTCCACCGCTTTGGCAAATCCCACCGCCCCAGGTATATTTTCCAGCCCCGCCCGGAGATTGAATTCCTGAAATCCGCCGTCCACCCACTTGGATATTTGTGTTCCTTGGCGGATGCACAGGCCTCCTGTGCCCTTGGGGCCGTGGATGGTGTGTGCCGATACAGTGACCAGGTCCACAGCCATCTTCTTCATGTCCAGGGGGACCCGCGTAAAGGTATGAGTAGCATCAGTGTGGAAAAGTACCTCTTTTTCACGGCAGATACGACCGACAGCTTCGATATCCTGGATGGTACCTATTTCCTGGTTGGCATGCTGGATGGAAACCAGAATGGTCTCATTGGTTATGGAATCTCTGAGGCGGTTAAGGTCCACAAAGCCCTCCCCATCCACATCCAGATAGGTCACCTGAAAGCCCTGTTTTTCCAGCGCTTGTGCGCTGTGAAGCACAGGGAAATCCTCGATCTTTGATACAATTATGTGTTTGCCTTTCTTCTTACTGAGGGCCAGTGCCACTCCTTTGAGGGCAATGTTAGAGGACTCGGTGCTTCCCGAAGTGAAAATAAACTCTTCGGGGGCAGCACCTAAAGCATTGGCCAGAGCCTCTCTGGCTTCGTCTAACGTCTCTCGAGCTTCTATTCCCTGAGAATAGCCAAACTCTGAGGTGGCAACCGCGTATGTATCAAAGAAATACGGTCTCATCGCCTCCAGCACCCGCTCATCCAAACGGGTAGCCGCTGCGTTGTCCAGGTAAATAAGTTTGCCTGCCATTTCCTCCCCAGTCATATAAAGAGGGTTATTGTTGATTCCTTAGCCTCATCTATGTAGGTACCAACTGCACAGTAATCCGATATCAAATCATCACGGAGGTCTTCTTTCTTTATTCCCATTATCTGCATTGTCATGTCGCAGGCGAGTATCTTCCCTCCAAGCTCGTGGAAGTCCTGTAGCAACCTCTCCAGAGACGCCGCCCCGGCTTTCTTCATCCTCCGCTTCACCATCCATTTACCAAGGCCCAGCATGTTCATTTTAGATAGAGGCCCCTTTTCCAGCTCACCTTTCTTGAGGCGCTGGAGACCCCAGAAGGTGAAGAAAAGTGATGCTTCCATCCCCATGGCAAGGGCCCCATTGGCTACAATAAAGGCGCTATATACCTTATCCATGTCGCCGCTATGAACTATTATAGTAACTTTGCCAGCCATAGTCTTTTCTTCCTCCTACTTACGTATTTTTATTTTCCACACCCCACCTTCCTCCTGCACACCAATGAGCTCCAGTCCTAAAGCCTTTACCGCCATCGGTATCTCTTTCCTGGAAGCAGGATGTGTTCCAATGACCTCCACAATATCGCCCTCTTTTGCTTTCCTCAAAGCCTTGCGAGTCTCAACTAAAGGAACAGGGCAAGTTTCACCTTTGCAATCCACCTTTATTTCAGCCATTTAGCATCACCTCCATACAAACCTACAGGTACCACTGTAGCCATGAAGAGCTGTGAAGAATTGTTCCAACCTCGTCGTCTTACTCAGTCCCTCCACCAGCTTTCCTGCCGCGCACCGGGATTTCTTCGAGCTCATCTAGTCTATGAGCTTGAACAGTTGTCTCACAGGAATGATGAGAAAAGTACTCTAATTATATTGAAAAGTCAACAGGAGCCTTCGGGTATTGGACAGGGTCTAACTTCGATATCTGGCTTGTGAAATAGGCTGAAGCGAAAGTCTTCTCAGAAGTTTTGCCTTTTATCCGGTATGGGCTACCAAATATCCCTTTGTAACCCGGCTAGGCTAGCTTGCTCAAGTAGCAATCTCAGCTAGTTTGCTTTAGCCTTGTTACTCGTTTGTTCTATGTGCTAAACTTTGCCACAAACAAATGCGAAAACGAGTTTTCTCTGGCGCGCGCCCCACAGGCCGACAGCATATCGGTAACTACCTGGGAGCAGTACTGAATTACGTTGCCCTTCAGGATGAATATGACTGCGTCTACTGCGTGGTGGATATTCATGCTCTCACAACTCTGGAAAACACAGAATCCCTTCGGGAAGATATTTACGAGATGGTGCTTGACTGGCTGGCGGCCGGCATTGACCCACAGAAAAGCATTATCTTCGTTCAGTCTCATGTTCCTCAAGTGGTGGAGCTCCATACTTTGTTCGGCATGGTGACTCCTTTAAGCTGGTTGTTACGTGTTCCGACATTTAAGGAGACGGTTAAGATGCAGCCACATAACGTCAATTATGGGCTGGTGGGTTATCCTGTTCTCATGACTGCCGATATTGCCCTTTATAAGGGAGAGGTTGTTCCTGTGGGCGAAGACCAGCTTCCTCATCTGGAATTGGCTCGTGAGATAGTTCGTCGGTTCAACTCCCTTTTCGGGTCTGTATTTCCTGAGCCACAGGCGAAGCTTACCAACGTTCCTTTGGTTCTGGGTCTGGATGGGGTTCAGAAGATGAGCAAAAGCTATAATAACCATATTGAAATAGCTGCTTCTCCAGAGGAAATCTCGGAGCGAGTGATGACCGCCTTTACAGACCCGGCACGCAGGTACCGCTCGGACCCCGGGCACCCTGAAGCGTGTAATGTTTTTCGCCTCCACAATTTTTTCACCCAGTCCCGCGTAGAGGAAATTGCTTCGGAGTGCCGTAGCGCTCGCATTGGGTGTGTGGACTGCAAGAAGACATTGGCCGAGAGCATCAATTCGAATCTGAAGCCTTTCCGGGAAAGGCGGGCCAGTTTAGCCTCCAAGCCCGGTTATGTCGCTCAAGTGCTTGCCGATGGAGCAGATAGAGCTGAAGCCATAGCTAAAGACACTATCAGAGAAGTTAAGGAAAGAGTGAAGCTCCTTCAGCGTGCCGATCTGGAGCGACTCAGGTAACACCTTATCATTCCTTATCAATCCTCTTTGAGTTCGCATGTCCGACAGGCAGGTATATGAAGAAAATATACTATGGCTGGTGGGTAGTAGGTGGAGCATTTCTTCTACTATTTTGTT